>Ga0172379_10000052_pt1 | contig 286150 bp, 292 predicted proteins | sample GrowelOW334metaG_FD_119756 | JGI IMG/M metagenome (GOLD analysis project Ga0172379, IMG submission 119756) | Groundwater microbial communities from an aquifer near a municipal landfill in Southern Ontario, Canada - Groundwater well OW334 metaG | ecosystem: Environmental > Aquatic > Deep... | reverse complement strand
GGAGCAAGAACCATCGGCGCACCCGGTTAAATCAGCGTCGTCGGTAATATGCACGCTTACCGGGACAGGAGTCCCGAGGGGATAGTTGGTGTATTCGGGGGGGGAAGTAAAAGTAACAAATGGTAGCGTGTTGGCATTTGCATTATCGTTCGTGTTGGCATCGTTGTCCTGATTTGTGTTTATTTTTTGATTAGCATCCAAAGTATTTTTTGTGGTCGTTTTGTATAATGCGTAGAAATAGTTCGGTTGCGCCGTTTCAACTTTCGGATTATTTTTTAACTCCGCTACGAGTTCGGGGATGTTTGTGTTTGAATCGAGTGTAACTTCTACCCAGGTCGGTTGCGATGCCGTTACCTTTCCCGCTCGGCTTTTGTCTCCCGTTGCATTTATTAGTGAGAAAAGAGCTTTTTGTTCTGTAACCTTTGGCGCCACCATAATGGTTTTTGTTTCCTGGCCGGATATTTCCCGCAAATCTTGTATAACTTTACCGGTATCTTTTGTTACGGTTATTTTTCTTGTTTTTGTAATAATTTTTGTGATAATGGCTTCACGATCACTCACCGAAGTGTCGGCTTTGAACTTTACTAGTACCTTATTATCAGCAAATAGTTGCGAGGCTGGTCGAGTAAAATCTTGGCCTACCTGGGCCGCCACGGCATTTTCAGAGAGGGAGGAAATCATTGGAAGTAGCGGGTTGACGATGAGTGAGAGGGCAAGGTAAGCGCCGACGCTTACCATTACTCCGATACTATCTTTGGAGAAAGGCGTCAGAGTTTTTTTTTGGGTGGTTTTAAAAACCGGATCTGAAGTTTTCATGTGAGTAATTATATATAAATAAGTTTATTCTACAATTATTAGATCGGGGGATGGTCTTTCGACGCGGCTTCCATCATTAGTGATTCTTCGTTAAAACCGCGGAATTGTTCAGCGCGGTTTTAGTAGGTAGGATTGGCTGCCCCGTAATTAGATCGAGTTTTTTATTTCGGTGCCAGCTTTTGATTTCGAACTCGCGTTTTTGAGCATCACTACGATTAGGAAATTTTTCGGTGTGCACTATTTTTACGACAGGATGGACTCGAGTATAGGCGCCACCTTTTTTATTTTTGTGTTGCTTGAATCTACGTTCTAGATTGTTGGTAATACCTGTGTAAAGACTATTGTCAGAACATTTGAGAATATAGACAAAATACATAATACATTGTAGTCCCTTCTCGCTTAGCTCTTCGGGACAGTTGATTTTGCGAGCGTTTCACGCGGCAAAATCTAACTGCTGCCCTACTTTACCCCGCCAAATCTATTTTCGAGCATTGCTGGGGGACAGGGATTCGAACCCCGATACTCGCCTTCAAAGGGCGATGTCCTACCATTAGACGATCCCCCAGCAATGCTTAAAAAGCTCTTACTAAATTTGGCGGGGCAAGGACGACCCCGCATTGTATTAATTTTGCTTTTATATTGTAATCGGAAACCTCTTTTAAAATCAAACGATTTATTAAATTTGGTTATTTCCAATTGTACGAATAGTAGTGGTTCGGGTGAATTTTAAAGTTGTAATTCCGAGATGATTAAAACTAATCCACAAAAATGGCGATTTTTTTGGTCGAGAATGCTAGAATTATTTGGAATGCCGTCTTCTCCGAATTTCGGAAGAAACGGATGTTTTGCGTTATGATTTTTTTAAGGAAAGTTTTTAAAAAAAATAGATTTTTTATTCGCAAAAGGCATGGGGCGGTTGTTAATCTTAAGCCTTCGCCGCGATGGAAAAAATCAATTTTATTTTTGTCCGGGTTACTTATCGGTTCGATTTTTCTTTTTGCAGTAGATCGAATATTCACTTTGGCTGAAGTGGCGGATTTTAATCCTGCAACTTGCCTTGGCAGTTGGCAGAATCCGGAAAATGCCCAAGGTGGGCCGGAAAATTTAGATAAACAAACCGAATCTGTTTCTTTCACGGCGGAAAATTCCGCAACTTTTGTTAATATTGAAAATCAGATTTTTTGCGGCCAATTTCTTCCCAGCGATTATAACGGAGAAGGTGAAATCAAAAATGTCGGCCTGACTTTGATTTGGGGGGCGAAAAATTTAGATGAACCAGTAATTGAAGAAACAAAGCCCAAATTTATTGAGGCAATCGAAAGCACTTCGACGGCGAGTAGTACGGCACCAGCTGATAAACCGAGCGAGAGAAGTGAATCCAGTACTGTTTCCGGTGTTTTTAGATTTCCATTTACCGAATTAGCTTTTGCACAAGACGTGGGTGCGACTACTTTGCCCTCGGTACCTAGCGAACCACCAAAATCAGACAATCCTCCGACGCCTATCGAGATTTCTACTCCGCCAGCTGTTGATAATACAGTGATTTTGCCAGCACCTATTTCTGATTCTCCAAAAAACGAAAACGGCGTGAAAAGCGAAACCGAAGAAGTGGTGCCATCTAAGGCGGCTGATACAAAAATTTCCGAACCGGAAGCTACAACCCCGACCTCCTCCGAGGTAATTGGTCCGGCAATTGTGGCACCGCTTGAACTAATCACTAGCTCAAGCGAGGCAGCGACGGTGCCAGAATTTATTGCGACCTCAACGGTTTCGACTACACCGATGGATGCGATAGTACCTTTGCCTCCTGACGATAACTTTTTGGAAGTTCGGTATAGCTTTGACGGACAAACCTGGTTGCCGCTTCAAAAAGTGGGACCAAACAATTTTAGAAATTTGACGATTAATTTGCCGAGTGTTACCTGGGAGGAGCTTAGAAAAATTCAGATCGGAGTGTTCGGAATTTCAAACACACTCGAAAAGTTGCCGAAAATTTATCTAGACGGAATGCTTTTGGAGGTTCAGTATGACTTGGCGCCAATTTTGCCGGAAACAGAAAAAAAGATAGATAAGGGGCCGGTTTCGAAAGTAATTTTACCATCCGGTTTGCCGGTTATTGTTTTACCAGATGGTCAAGGGCCAATTGCGATGCCTGACGGAAGAGAAAATTTCAAAGGAGACGAGCCGGCGAGTTTCGATTTTGATTTGGAAAATATTCCAGTTCCTACTTCCGCGCCGGATGTTCAATTAAATAATTCTTCGGGGAGCGTAATGACGACGGGAACGGTTAGTTTGAACGATTTTCCCAAAAGGAGCCGAGGATTTTGGGGGGATATGAAGGCGACCTATGAGGGAGTTTTGTCTGATTTACGCCGCGGACGGGATTTTTTCACATTGGGGAAAATTGCTAAAGCTGATTCTGGAGGAAGTGCAGAAGGGGAGATATTAACGCCCCAAAACCCGATGATTGCGCAGGTGGTTGATTTACGGGACAGGCCGACTGATTTTCAGCCGAATTTACTTGTGGTTAATAAAAAACTAAGAATTACTTTTTCAGAGGCCGGAAGAAATTTGAAACCGGGACGTTACAAATTGAAACTTTGGATTTTAGGAGAAGGGGCAGTTTACTACAGCGAGCGCAGTTTTTTATGGGGGGTAGTGGCAATTAATTTCAATAAATCGATTTACACGGTTGGCGATTCGGCGCGAATTGGTTTTGGAGTTTTAGACGGCGGGGGGCACACAATTTGCGATGCGGCGATTGATTTTAAAGTAACAACGCCAGCCGGGAAAACAATTTCTTTATCGACTCATAACGGTTCGATTGAGCGAGCTGATTCGTGCGCTCCGCAGAGTGTTACGAATGAACCCGATTACATTGCAACTCTGCCTGTTTTGGAAGCGGGGAGTTATCAAGTAACGGGAAGTGCGCGGATCGGGCATGATTCCCCGATGACGGTTGATGAGGTTTTTGAAGCACAAGAAAAACCACTTTTTGATGTGGAGCGTTTCGGACCGACTCGAATTTATCCGCCGGCGATTTATCAGATGAGAATAACAATTAAAGCCAATCAGGATTTTTCGGGCGTGGTTAGTGAATACGTGCCGGCGGTTTTTGAGGTAATCGGCGGAGGAATAATATTGAACGATAACAACTTGAATACAAAAACGATGCAGTGGAGGGTAGAGATGAAGCAAGGAGAAGCGAAAGAGCTTTCCTATGTTTTTAAAGCGCCGGATATCAGTCCGGAGTTTTACCGGCTGGGACCGGCGGCTTTTAATAGTTGGGTACAAAGTTTCACAGCGGGGAGTTCAACACCGGCGGAGGCGATTTCTCAAAATGATATTGGCGGAGAAGTTTTTAGAGAAGCAAGATCGTGGCAAATTGCGGCGGACGCGGCGGGGCAGATGATTCTGCTTTGGGACGGAACGTCGGGGAATATTCCAAGCGGTTGGACTTGTATCTCTTGCGTGGCGGCGGATCCATTTTTCAATGTTTTTCCTCGAGCGAGTTCAACTTACGGCACGGCTAGTTCAAGCGCGGATACGCATGAGCATACGATGACTTGGACTGGAACCGAAGCTCCTGATCTTCTTGATACTCGTACGAATATTGCTACTCCGTCTACTCTGACTAGCGATACACATACTCACACATGGCCTAATATAACCGCAACGGCTACTAGTCAAGTTCCGGTATATTTACAACTGCTTTTTATTGAGGCGGCCACGACTACTCTACCCCAAGGAGCGATTGGGATGTTCAGTATCGCTTCAAGCGCCTTGCCGGCTAATTGGTCTTATTATTCCGAAATGCAAAACAAATATTTACGAGGCGGGAGCGCTACTTCAACCGGAGGGTCGGCTCAGCACGGCAATATTATTCCGAACACTGGCTCTTCTTCTTCTACGGTAACTCTGAAAAGTGGAACTTTTAGTGCATCTGTTTCGGCTAATCATGACCACTACGTTTCTGGAACTTTAGATATGGCTTCAAATACACCGTCTTTTTATACCTTTACATTTGCTAAAGTTACGGCGGCGACGACGAGCGTGCCAAATAATTTGGTGGCGATGTTTGATAATACTAGTTTGCCGGCTAATTGGAGCATTATATCTAGCGCTGGCAGCTCTATCAGCGGACGTTTGGCTTTGGGGTCAAGCACGGCGGCGGGGACTGGCGGGGCAACTTTTCATACCCATACTTCTCCTGGCCAAGTAGAGGGGCGAGTGGCTAAAACTAGTTCGAAAGGTGCGGGCGGAGGTAAACCTGGTATTTCATTTTGCGACATGGACTGTTATGCCGCGGTTACTCATAGTCACGTGGTTTATTTTAATATTTCAAGTAGTACAGACAACAGTATGCCAATTTATCGATATGTTATTTTTGGAGAGTATTCGACGACCTCGCCGTCGCCGGTGATAAGTAATTTTGTTTTGAATGGCGGAAACAGCATCGTGCTCACCGACGGAACAACTACGCCGATTACGGCTAGTTTTACGGTGACTGATCCCCAAGGGTGTTCGGATGTTTTTACGAGCGGTGGCACGACAACGACTATTTACCGGTCTTCTGTTTCGGGTGGTTCCGCTTGCGCTCAGAACTTTTTGAATTGTTATCGAGTTGTGACGACGACAAATAATTGCGCGGGGGGAAATAGCGCCAAGGCGACGACAACTTTTGATGTTTATTATTTTGCTGATGCGACAGACGGTTCTTCTTTTTATCCAAATGATACTTGGAAGGCAAACGTGATGGTGAAAGACGGGTCAGGCGCTACTGACGCAACGACTACGCCAACTGGAGTAGAACTTTTTAGCCTGTTGGCATTTTCGAAAAGCACAACGACTTTTAGTTACGGAACGGTTCTGCCGAGCAGTACAACCGGCGCGGTTAACCAAAATCTTTCGTTTAAAAATACCGGTAATGTTAGAGAGACGATTGGAATTAATGCGACGGGAACGGCGATGGTTTCCGGATCTAATAGTATTGCCACTTCTTCTCAATGTTTTAATAATAACAGGAGATTTTCTATGGATGGCGGCGGCTGGACAGCGTGTTTGAATACTGCAAATCTCACTACATTGGATTTAGCACCAGCTACTGCTGTTAGTGGTACGGTAGGTGCTTGGTCAAATTCCACGGCAATAAATAGTGCATCGACAATTGGGATGGGCGAGACTCTTTCTGGGGATGGTTCGCGTATTTATCTCCTAGGCGGTATGGACCAAATCGATAATAGGACATCTTCGGTTATGACAGAAACTTTTGCTGGTCTTAGTTGGAGTAAAATTGGCGCTTTGCCAACTTCTACTAATTATCTCGGAGCAACTACAATCACTGGTAACGGCGGTTTTGATTATCTTTACGCGGTTGGAGGGATGGTATATGGGATTCCCGCGGTGACGACTTCTACAGTTTGGTATGCGTCGACTACCGGCGCCTCTATTACAACTTGGATGGCGGCTAATCCTTTGCCATCAGCCCGCGGTAAAATGCCGGTTTTAAATTATAACGGATATATCTACGTGGTTGGGGGAGCTATTGCAAATGGAGCGACGGCAACTAATACGGTTAATTATGCTTCGATTGATTACAATACTGGCGCTTTGGGATCATGGGGAACAACTACCGCTCTACCGACGGGGACTTATAGTCATGCCGGTTTTGCTTTGGATAATAAAATTTATATTTTAGGAGGGATTCCGCTGACTTCCACGGTTAGGTATGCCTCAATAGCTAGCAACGGAACTTTGGGCACCTGGACTAACACCACGGCTCTTCCGGCGGCACTTCGCAGTCATAGTGTCTCGGTTGTAAATAAAACCATTTATGTTGCCGGGGGATATTATTCTGGTTCTGCCTCGGCTACCTCCTCGGTTTTTTACGCGCCGATTAATTCGAATGGAACGGTGGGGAATTGGGAATTAACAACAGTTTTGCCGTGGAATCGCGGGGATCATTTCTCGGCAATTAATGCCGACAAACTTTTTATTTTTGGAGGTGAAGTTGGAACGATATCTACTGTTTCAACTTCTTCGGTGCTTCGCTCAACAATAACGAATGCCTCAACTGCCTTGAACACTTTTTGGGGATTCAAGGTACCGAATGGAACTTTATCTGGAACCTATAATAGTTCTCTGAATTTTACAGCTACAATTGGATGTTCTATTCCTCCTTGCGGAGGGGGTTAAACAATATTTTTTAGTTTTCCTGATTTCAATACAAAAAAAGAAGTTGTCCACAGTCTAATTTTCGCTGGTTTGTTATAATATATTTGTAGATGATTTTTTCTAACCTAGATTCTAAAAAGGGATTTTTTCCAAAAGTTGGCCTTAAGCTTTCGTTTTTGGTTATTTCGGTTTTTGTTATTGCTTTTTTGGTGGCGACTTTTTCTGGCGTGGGAGCGACGACTCCTAAGTATGCCGGAGCGGATGTAAGTCGGCCGGGTGTTTTTGGCACAGTGGCCGACTTTTTCGATTTAGTGAAAAGAGCTTTGGCTGATAATGTGACGAGTACGGTTATTGTTGGTAATGCCATGCCGACTATTTCTGTGCCCATACTTAATAATAACAATCCCATTACGCTAAATGAGAATATGGTGAACTTATGGACAGGGAATTCAACGGTTAACACTTCAACGTTGGCGACAACCACGGTGACGATTAGTTTTACTTATACCGATAACAATGGCTGTTCGGATGTTTTTACGAGTGGTTCTAGTTCGATTTTGCTCTATCGTTCGGGAATAACCTCCTCAACCTGTTTGACAACTCAAAATAATCAAAATTGTTATTTAGTTACGACAACGACGGCGAATAGTTGTACTGGTTCTAACGCTTCCGCGAATGCAACGGCGACTTTTGGGGTTTATTATTTTGCTCAAGCGACAGACGTAACTTCTTCCTATGCTAATCAAAATTGGTTGGCGACGATTATCATGCGAGACGGATCTAACGCAACAGGTACCATCGATACATCGGGGGTTGAGCTTAATACTTTAGTGGCAATTTCGGTGTCGACTTCTTCGATTAACTACGGGACGGTTTCAGCAAATAGCGATACCGGTGGCGGTACTTCAATCGCGACAACAACTAATTCCGGTAACTCTTCCGCAACGATTTCGCTTTACGCAAATCCAACACTAACGAGCGGAGCTAATACTCTGGCGACGTCTTCTCAGCGATACGCTAGTTCTAGCTTCGGGACATGGCCTGGTGGCGCTACTCAACTTACGGGATCGGCGGTGGTACTTACTGGGATAACCTTAACCTCACCAACAAGTACTAGCAATGTTAGTCAGGCGACTTTTTGGGGAGTTCAGATTGATGCTGGTACGCCGACTGGCACTTATACCGGAATAAATGTTTTCCAGGCAAATTTCGCGCCGTAATTGTTAGTTGATCTATGAAGATTTCGGGTGGTTTTGAGGGTTAGGAAGGAGTTCTGACTGTTAGGGTTGGGACTTTTTATTTTTTTATTTTGAGTTATAATTATTTGAAATGATATCTAATCTGGGTATGCCGCAAAAGGTGGTTCTCGTGGTTTTGTTTGTTGCTTTTTTTTGTTTCCCATTAATTTCTAATGGATTCGGTATTTCTCCGCCATTTTTTACGGCGGATAATTTAGTGAGGGGATCAACGTATTCCCAAACTGTTTTTTTAGTGAACGGCCAGCCGGATTATGATGTTGGAATTTCGACCGGTTTCAATTTGCCGGAGAGTATAAAAAATTGGGTGACACTGGATTCCGGTTTGGATTTTGTTATTCCTAAGGGCGTTCGGCAATTTCCGGTTAAAATTACGGTAACTGTGCCGCCGGCGGCTAAACTGGGCGCTTACACCGGGGATATTACTTTTACCACTAAACCGCCAAAGCTAGGACAGGTGACTTTTGCTATGGGGGTTAAAGTCAACGTTAGCTTAACGATTGGCACTGGTATTTATCATAAATTCGGCATTGATTTGGTTCGTTTTTTAGATATTGAACAGGGTTGGGATCCAAAGGTGTCTTTTAGATATAAAAACGAAGGAAATGTTTCCGAGGTAATCGATGGAGCTAATTTTGAGCTTTTAGATCGTTTTGGGGCTACTCGTTTGGCCTATATTCAGAAAACCCGAACAGAATCACCTGGTGATTTTCAGGAGGTGCCGGGTTTTACCCAAAAAGAAAATAATGTAATTGATTTTCCGGTTGGTTTTAATTTGGGTTTGGGAGAATATTGGGCTAGTGTGGCATTTTATAAGGATAATAAAATTATCGCTACTCAAAAAACTATTTTTCATGTTTTAGAAAAAGGAACATTATCGAATCCAATAAAGCAGTTTGTTGTATTTGTGGGAGATAATATGCTGTATTTTATTGGGATTTTAATAATTCTAGGTGGCGCGGTTTGGTTTTATCTTAAACGGCGCCGGAAAAAATAAGTTTTTATATCCTTAAAATATTTTTATTGATGAAATGGAATTTCGTTTTTGTTTCTGTCTTTCTTGTTCTGCTCTCTAGCTTCTCGTTTTTTTATTTTTTAGCGATTGGGGACAACGTGACGACTAATACAGATGTTACTTCGGCAGCGATGCTGACCCAAAACAGATATCGTTGGTACGATAATGTTGATGCTTTAACTCCAGTTTCTTCTCTGGCTGGCGAAAATACAAGCATTTCTACCCCCAGCCAGGGCAGCGTGATTCGTTTGAGAGTTAATTTGAATACCGGCGTTTCTGTGACTTCAGGGTTAACGTTTGTACTTCAGTATTCAAATTCAACCTCATCGGGATTCACAGATTTAACCAGTTCAACGGCTTGGACTTTTTATGATAACCCTAGTGTGGCGGATGGACAAATTATTGCGGACACTTTGCTTTCTGATTCAACAATCGGGGAATCCTATGGAGAATCAAATCCATCGGCGGCCAGCCCAAGCGCGTTTTTAGCCGGCCAAGCGGGGGAATGGGATTGGGTTGTCAGGAATAATTCCGCCCAGACTAATTCAAATTGGTATTTTCGAATGATTTATTCCTCGAGTACTGTTTTGGATAGTTATAGCAGATTCCCGACACTATCTGCGGTTATTACGCAACCAGCAACTTCAACGCCACCGAGCGGGGGAACAACGCCGAGTGGCGGCGGAAGTTTGATTTTTCCAGCTCAAACTTCAACCTTGTCGAGTAAACCCTATAAGCCAAGACCATCTTCACCGTGTGACAATCTCGCCTTACAGGTTGTTGATTTGAGCGGGGATTGCCGAGTTGATATTATAGACCTTTCGATTTTACTTTATTATTATGAACAAACTGGACCGCAGATTTCCCGTTATGATTTTAATGATGATAACGCAGTTGATTTTCCCGACCTTTCAATTTTGATGTTTTATTGGACTAGTTAATATTATGAGGAAAATAACAATTATATTTTTATCGAGTTTGGTTTCAATTTGTTCAATTTTTCCTTGGAATGTTTTAGCGGTAACAAATTTGAATATTTATTTTAACGGTTTACCCGATGTAGTGGCGATGGGAGATAGTTTTCCGGTAAAGATATTGGTTGATAGCAATCAACCGCTTAACGCTTATTTAGTGAAGTTTAGTTTTCCAAATGATGTTTTGGAAATAACCGGTTTTAACAATTCCGATTCGATTGTTGATGTTTGGCAAAGTTTGCCGAAGGTTTTCGAAACCGGAAGGGTGGAATTTGGCGGAGGAAGTATCAAGGCATTTTCTGGAGTTGGAGGAGTTCTAATGACAATTAATTTAAAAGCAATAAAAGCCGGAGAAGTAAAACTGAATTTTTCCGATACCTCATTTTATTTGGCCAACGGGAAGGGGACTAAAGTTTTGCCCCAGGCGAAAAATTTAATTTTCGAGGTGGGTAGTGAATCTAATCGAGAGCAGCTGACTTTGCCTGAAATTAAAGATAATTCCGTGCCAGACGTAAAATATTTGGCGATTATTCCTGATCCCCTAAATTCAGCGCGACAACTGCTTAGTTTTATGGTTGCAGATGCGGGATCGGGCATAAAAGAGACAACAATACGGACGAGGCGATGGTTTTGGTGGAGCGAAAATCAGCCGGCTGTGAACCCGGAGACTATAGCGAGTGCTGTTTGGGCGGTTGATTTCAGAGTGGCAGACAATAACGGTAATGTGAGTGAAAAGGTGGTTTATAATTGGCGGGCATTTTTTGTTCATACATTTTCTTTCTTATTTTTCAGTTTAATTATTTTACTCTTAGTTATAAACAAGCTTATTAAGAAAAAAAGGTATAATAAGTAAGTAATGAATTTACGGAGAACAGTTTCCGTTGTTTTGAGTTTAATTTTTCTGATTTTTGTTTTTGGAGTTAGTCTAGGCGATGTTTCGACGGCAAAAGCGGTCGGACTGGCTTCAATTTATCTCGGACCAGCCAGCGGAACTTTTACCGTTGGAAGCACTTTTACGGTTTCGGTTTATTTGAATACTGGCGGGCAGTCGGTAAATGCCGTGGAGGTTAATTTGAAGTTTCCAGCCGATAAATTACAGGTAGTTTCGCCGACGGCCGGGAAGTCGCTTATTCAGATTTGGGTTAATCAGCCCAGCTATTCAAATTCAGAAGGAACTTTGAAATACCAGGGAGCAATTCCAACACCAGGAATAAATACCGAAGCTGGACTCATCTCCACAGTGACTTTTCGCGTTAAGGATACCGGAACGGCAACCGTTAGGATTTTGGATTCGTCGCGAGTACTTTTAAATGACGGCCGGGGGACCGATTTTTTAAGCCAAACTACAAACGGTGTTTACAGTTTGATTTTACCGCCGCCAGCTGGTCCGATCGTCACTTCTCCGACTAATTTGGATCAAAATAAGTGGTACGCGAATAAGAGCGCGGTTTTGAAATGGGAAGCGGCGCCGGGAACAACAGGATTTAGCTATATTTTAAATAATTCTCCAGTTGACTACCCAGACGATATTTCGGAGGGGATGAAAACTTTTGTGGCTTATAATAATCTCGCTGATGGGATTTATTATTTTCATATTAAATCCTTGAGAGAGGGAAGTTGGGGTGGCGTGACTAGTTTTGGCATTAAGATCGATAATACACCACCGGCTGTTTTTGATATTGAGATATCTCCTAGCGATTCAACAACTAATCGAAAACCGCTAATTTCTTTTGACACAACTGATCAAAATTCTGGAATTGATCATTTTGAATTGAAGATTATATCATTGGACAAGCCAGCAAGCGGAACGAGCGCGAGTTTGGATTCAGCTCCATTCTTTATTGAGGTGGTTTCCCCGTATGCGCAAGAACTTGAGCTAGGGCGGTATGATGTGGTGGTCAGAGCTTTTGATCAAGCTGGGAATTTTTATCAAGCCACAAAGCGATTGGAGGTAACTAATAAGCTGTTTGATTTTGTTAAGAACCAAGGCCTTAAAATTGGCGGTTCGTTTGTGATTAGTTGGACGGTGGTTTGGATATTCAGCATTATCATTATTATTTTGCTCGGATTTTTAGCGAGATTTGTTTGGATTTGGCATAGAAAAATCGAACACCAACTTGAAGCCGGACCAATGAGGAATCCTGACCTTGCCGAAAAAATTAAGGAATTAAAAGAAAAACAAAAGGATTACGGAGTGACAAACGGGGGGCCGATTAAGAGTTTGATAGTTTTTGGATTAGTTTTTCTTGTTGGCTTGGGTATGGCAAGTTCGGTTTCGGCGGCCGGAGCTACCACTAAGAACGATAATTCAATACTAATCGTAGAGCCGCCAATTATTAGTTTATTCCCAACATCAATTTCTAATGATGAGATACTTTATGTTGGCGGTTCCACAAATATCCAGAACGGAGAAATAATTATTTATCTCCAGAATATCGAAAGTGGAAGCGCGATTAGCCAGAATGTGAAGGCGGATAGTCGAGGAACTTGGTTTTATTCATTTCCAACTTTTTTGGATTCTGGGAAATATCAGCTTTGGACCCAGCTTAAGGCAGGCGAGGAACTTAGCCCACCCAGCCCGAGAATCGAGCTGGAAGTAGCGCCAACGGCAGTTCAGGTTGGCGGCAGTCGGATCAGCTTTGAAAAATTATATCTGACATTCTTACTCATTCTGTTGATTATTTCCTTGATTTTAATAATCTGGATTGTTTACCACTGGTATCATCGAAATAAGAAGAGGGGACAATTACTTAAAGAGATTAAGGAGGCCGAAGAGTCGGTGAGGCGGGGTTTCTTGGTTTTGAGGCGGGATATTGAAGCTGAGATAAATTTAATTGGAAGAGCAAAGATGAGCCGAGAGTTGGCGGTTGAGGAAAAAATAAAGGAGGAAAAACTACTAAAAGATCTCGATAGTGTAAATAGTTATATTGGGAAAGAGGTTTGGGATATTGAGAAGGAGGTGTGAGTTAGCAGTTTATAACTTCTGACTAGAACTAATAACTTATGGTTATAGTACAGTCGGTTTTTTGCCTTCAAATTGAATTTTTTTAAGGACTAGTTTCTCGCTGCTGATTTTGGTTTCTAAGATTTTCATTCGTTTACCGTTTTTATTTGTCCAGGTTCCTGGTTCTGGGTTAAGGGCGCGGATTTTTTGGCCAATAATTTTTGCTTTTTCCGGATTATTTCCCGATTCAGCTTCTTCTAGTTCTTTTTCCTTAATAAAACCATCGGCGGAAATGAATTTTTTTGTGATTGTTGCGTTGTCTTCATTTTGGACGGCGGAATTTATTTTTCCCTGTTCGAATAATGACAAGGTTTCCAGTAGTAATTTTGCCGCCGCGAGTGCTAATTTTTTCTCTAGTTTTTCGTAAGTTTCGTTTTCAATTTTGACTTTTATTTGCGATAGAACCGGGCCGTGATCAACTTTTTCATCAATTAGATAAAGTGTCACTCCGGTTTTGGCATCGCCGTTTAAGATGGCCGCTTGGATAGGAGACGGACCGCGATATTTTGGGAGAAGAGAGGGGTGAACACCAATAACACCGAGGCGGAAGAATTTGATTAGTTCCTTTGGGATGATGATGTTATAGGCCGCCACGATGGCGTAATCGATTTTGTGAGAAGATAGAATAGTGAGTATAGAATTGGGGTCAAGAGGGGATAGGTTTTTTAGCGATTCGGGCTGAATAATTTTAATTGGATATTTTTTAGTTAAAACTAGTTGTTTGGTTAAAGGGGGAGTGATGATTTTTTTTCTACCAACTGGCCGATCGGGATTACAAATTAGAACCTTTGGAATGTAACTATTCTCCACTAATTTTTTAATAATAATGGCCGCGAATTTTGGGGTGCCGAAGAAAACGAAATTCATATTAAGATGTTATAGGTTTGATATGAGAAGCTAGATGAGAAATTATTCAGTTTCGAGTTTTGGCGGAGGAAGCTCATAGAGTTCTTCGGCGGCGTCGGTGAATAATTTTCCATCGAGGTGGTTAGTTTCGTGTTGAAAAACATGGGCGAGCAGACCCCAGGCTTTGATTTTTACCGGTTTGCCATATTTATTTAGACCGGTGAGTTTTATCTCGATATTTCTTTTAATTTTTCCGAAGGTTTTTGGGACGCTTAAACAACCTTCTTCGAGGAGGGCGGTTTTTCGATTGCTGGTTTTTTCGAGCTTAGGATTAAAAATTGCGTAGAATTTAAATTCGCCTTCGGCGTTCGGGACTTCCGCCACAAAAAGGCGGTAATTTAAGCCGATTTGATTGGCGCTAAGGCCAACGCCGTTAGCCTGGCGCATAATGCGTCGCATTTCTCTTATTAGATCGTCAATTTCTTTTTTTGATAAAGTTTTTCCGCCAACTTCGGCGCTGCCATTACTTTTAAAAACAAACTCCTTGGTTTTTTTGAGGAGGACTTTTTTTTCGCTTTTATTTTGGATTGTATAAATTGCGTAGCTGTTTTCCGCCATAATTATTTACTAGCGATAATTTTCATAAAATACGCTCCCTTGTTTTTAATGTTTTGTTTTTCGGCGACTTCTTTGGCAATTTTCAGTAAATCATCGCTATTTTTTGTTTTGGCCAGTTTTATATAAAGCGCTTTGTGTTTTTCGTCATCAAGGATCTTGGCGATTTCCAGCCCAAAGAGTTGATATTTTTTATAAACCTTAGTTTCCTTGGCTCTTTGTTTTAAGCTAGCGATATAGTCTTGATCGAACACAGCTCTATTTTAGTTAATTCTGCTATTTTTTCAAGTTTCGATTTTAGGGAATTCGGATAATTAATTTGTCATATTTCTTCAGTTGCGTTAGAATTTTATGAGTTAAATTAACCATTGTGATTATGGAGAAATTAAAAACTAAAATATTAGTAACTATTTCGGCGGCAATAGTTTTGATTTTTGTATTTGCCGGCGGCTTTATTTACGGGCGGAAATTTCCGCAGAACCTTGTTATAACGGGAGCGTCAAATATTGAACCAACTGTATCGTCCACGGCTGATTTTAGTGTTTTTTGGGAGGCCTGGCAGAAACTAAATGATAATTTTTTAAATAACGCAAAAATAACAGGTCAGAAAAAAGTTTATGGGGCGATTACCGGTTTGGTGGGGTCGTTGAATGACCCTTATACGCAATTTTTTTCGCCGCCGGATGGAAAGAAATTTGAAGAAGATGTGAAGGGTAATTTTGGCGGAATTGGAGCGGAAATCGGCGTACAGAAAGGTATATTGACGGTAATCGCGCCGCTTAAAGATTCGCCAGCTGAAAAAGCGGGCTTAAAATCAGGCGATAAAATTTTACAAATTAACTCAAGCTCAACGTATGAAATTGCCATTGATGAAGCGGTTTCGGTGATTAGAGGCGAGATTGGAACTGTCGTGACATTGACTATTTCTCGAGAAGGTCTGAATAAACCAAAAGAAATAAAAGTTAGGCGAGATAAAATTATTGTTCCAACGGTTGATTTGAAAATGATTGGGGATATCGCCCATATTGAACTGCATGGTTTTAACGAAAACTCAAACAAATTATTTTACGAAGCGATGAATGAGGGGCTTTCTAAGGGAGCTAAGGGATTAGTGCTGGATCTAAGAGATGATCCCGGCGGATATTTGGATGTGGCGGTGGAGCTGGCTGGCTGGTTTTTACCGAAAGGAAGTTTGGTGGTAAAGGAGGAATCAAAGATCCGGCCGACTCAAGAATTTAAAACTGACCAAGATGGCCAACTGAAGGACTTTCCGCTGGTAGTTTTGGTTAACGGCGGTTCTGCTTCCGCTTCCGAGATTTTGGCGGGAGCGCTTCGCGATATCAGAAAAATTCCGCTTATTGGCGAAAAAACTTTTGGGAAGGGAACGGTCCAGGAATTGATTTCTCTTACGGATGGTTCAATGATAAAAATAACGGTGGCGCATTGGGTGACTCCAGCGGGGACAATACTTGAATCCGAAGGTCTTAAGCCGGATTTTGAAGCGAAATTGACCGACGACGATATAATGGCGAAGCGAGATCCCCAACTTGATAAGGCGATTGAGGTTTTGAAAAAAGAAATGGCGGCAAAATAAATTTATTTATGAAAGTTATTTTAGAAAAAGATATTGATGGCTTGGGAAAAAAATATGAAGTGAAAGAGGTTCCGGCCGGCTATGCGCGGAATTTTCTTTTACCGAAGAAATTAGTGAATTTGGCGACTCCCGAGAAATTGAGAGGACTTGAAAAATTAAAGGAGAAGCTTAAAAAAGAAGAAGCGGAACTAGAAAAAGATCTTCGGATTGCGGCAGAAAATATTGGCAGCCGGGAGTTAAAAATTTCTTTTCAGGCAGACGAGAACGGAAAGCTATTTGGCTCGGTAACGAAGGATGCTATTTTGAGCGCGCTCCGAGACCAGGGTTTTGTTACTCGAGAGAGAGTGGAGATTAAAATGGAACACCCCCTAAAAGAGTTGGGGGTGTTTGAAATATCGATTGATCTAAAGAAGGGGATTACGGCAAAGCTAAAAGTTATTATCGAACGTTCACCTCGGTAGCTCGGCGAATTCGGCCGTCAAATCTTTTTTTGGTTTTGGTGGCGAATTTAACGATTCCATCTTTTTTTGCAAAAAGGGTGTCGTCACCGCCGGTTAAGATATTTTTTCCGGCGATGTATTTAGTGCCGCGTTGGCGAATAATAACTTGCCCGGTCATAACTTTGCTGCCGTCGCTAATTTTAACGCCGAGCCTTTTAGAACGGGATTCGCGGCCTAATTTAGTTGAACCACCGGATTGTGTATGTGCCATGGATAATTAAATGATTTATGTACAACTAATGGCGGGACGCCATCTTTTTTGTCCTGTAATTTTAAGCTATAATGAGGGTCTATGTCAAGAATAAGGGGGTGGGTTGAAACTAGAAAAAAGGAAGTGATTTTCGTTTTAATTTTGTTTTTTGTGGCCGCCCTTAGTTTTGGTTTGGGCTATTTAGCCAATCGAGAACTGAACCACGCGCCGATTGTGATTGAAAAATGTTCAAGCTTATAAAGTTTTGTAATTAGATTATAAATAGCCGATTTTTTTTAATTGGTAATCATTCTCCCATTCCCAGAGTTTTTTGGCGCCCAAGAAAGCTTCGAAGTCTTTTTGCCACGAAGGAAATTCTTGAAATTCAATTTCACCTTTCATTTCTGACCAAACGTGGCGAGAGCAAAGCGTTCGCCCGTTGCGTTTTACTTTTTCACGGCCACCTTTGGTTCTTTTGGTGGCGCCGCAGAGGCCGCAGATTTGGTGCTGGTTGATTCTTAAAATCCAACGAGTTTCCAGATTGTGAAAATAATTTTTTAAGGCGTCTAGATAAGCCGCAGTTTGAAGATTGTAGTCGCGATAGATTGATTGGGAGGTTTTGATGTCTAGGACACCCCATTTGCCGTTGATCTTGGCGATGGCATCAACGGTGCCCGCATAGCGGTGGTCGTGGCTCACAATCCGCCTTTCGACGAATTCCGGCTGGGTTTCAATTTTTGTTTTTTCAAGAAAGTCTTGAAAAGCGATAATGGCGGGTTTTATCTGGTCGTTTACTTCGGGAGTTTGGCCTAAAAAAATTGCCTCGGCGGCTTCGTGAACAGCGGTGCCTTCAGTAGCGGATTTTTCTTTTACCGCTTCACCTTCGGCAAAACTATTCATTCCGGCGTAGAAACGATAGAGGGCTGGTTTGGCTTTAATATCGACGATTTTGGTTACGCGCGGATACCAAACGCCGTCGATAACATAACCGGATTTTTCTTTAAATTCTTCCGAATCAGTAAAGTACATAGTAAAAATTCAAGATTTTAAAGGCAAAAGTCAAAAGTGAATTTGCGATTTATTTTAACAATAATTTTGTGTATTCAGAAATTGTGCCGGCGCCCATCATTATTATGAGAGGTGATAGGTGTGAGGTGGCAGGTGGTAGGATTTTAGTTACAGCTGATTTTATATTTTTTGGGTTGTTCAGGTAATATATTTGCTTTTCGGGATATTTTTTAAGAATGGCGGCGGCGAGTTTTTCGGAGGTGTAACTGCTGTTTATTTTGTCTCGGCCGGCGACTTCATAAATTGGAGTCATAATTAAAATATCAGCGTCATTAAAAGCGGCGACAAATTCATCAAAAAGATTTTTAAGGCGTTTGGCTTGATGAGGCTGGTAAACGCAAATTATTTTATTTTTCGAATATTTTTGCCGAAAAGCGGAAAGGGTGGCTTTTATTTCAGTAGGATGATGAGCGTAATCATCAAAAATTTCCAATTTCCAATTTCTAATTTCTAATTTTCCTTTGAATTCCATGCGGCGCCAGGCGCCGGTGTATGACCCTAAGGATTTCAGAATAACCGCCTCTTTTATCTCTAAAATTTCTCTAGCAACGGTGTAAGCAGCTAGTGCGTTGGAGACGTTGTGCTCACCGGGAATTTTCATAATCTTTTTTATTTTTCCGGCGGCAATTTTATTTTTTTTGGCGCTATGCCAAAATATTTTTATATTCTTTTTTTGAGCTATCTTAGTGATAGGGGAGCGGAGAGAGTTCAAAATCTTGTTGTCTTGATTTAGAACGAAAAATCCGTTCTCGGAATTTTTAGCGAGAAATTTTAGAAAGGTTTTTTTGACGCTGGCCAGGTTTTTATAAAAATCTAGATGTTCTTTGTCAATATTGGTTACGACGCTTATAAATGGATGGTAGTTTAAGAAAGAAGCTTTCCACTCATCCGCTTCGAGAACAAACCATTTTGTTTTTCCAAAATGAAAATTTTTATTACCAAATTCTTTCAAGACCGTGCCGACAACAACATTAGGATCAAACCCACCGGCGATTAAAACTAGAGCGGTTAGGGAAGTGGTGGTACTTTTGCCGTGGCTGCCGGCAACGGCGATAGTTTTATAGGCTTTCGTTAAACAACCGATAGTCTCGGCGTAACTTAGAGGGTTGATTCCGATGGCCTTAGCGGCCAAAAGTTCGGGATTATCGGGTTTGATGGCCGAGTTATAGATGACCATTGAGGGTTTATGGGGTAAATTGGCCTTTTTATGCCCAATTATCACTTTTACGCCTTCTTTTCTCAAACTCTTGGTAATTTCACTTTCAACTAGATCCGAACCAGAAACAAGCCAATTTTGAGCTAAAAACCAGCGCGATAAGGCGCTGATTCCAATTCCACCAATACCAATAAAGTGAGCGCTAAGTTGTGTGGGGGAGGGCTTTTTAGGCATAGTTTCTTCTATTAGATATGTCGCACAATATAGCTTTTGCGACACACATTATATTCCTTTGATACGTATTCGATACCTCGATTAATGTTAAAGCTATTTTCTCTGCAACAGGTATAGATTATTTTCTTAAATTATATTAGTGATCCAGGAATATAATTGCCGAAACAGTTTCATTACTAATTCGAAAAGGCCAATAAGAAATTTAATAATCGTGGTGAAAATTCCTACCAAAGTATAGCCAGTGGTATTATAGAACCAACTTTCAATCGTTTGCCAGATATTATTTAATTTATCTTTAAACCACTCCCAGCCGAAACTAGAAACTTTTTCAGGCAGTTTGTTTATCTCATCCTTAATTTTTTGTGGGGCGCCGGTTATGGGATCTAATATTTGTTTTAAGCTGTCGTCGGAGTTTGGTAGGAGCGGTTTATCTTGAGCGGCGACTTTATTAGTTGTGATGCTAAAGTTACCTATTCCAAAAACAGCAATACAGAAAATAATTAAAATTAAACTATTTTTTTTACCCATATTTTTTTATAGATAATTTTCCGGATTGATAACCACACCGACGGGGACCAAACCGGCGGCGGGAGGCACTGATTGCATTTTAACACTCGGAGCCCAATAAAGGCCAAAGTGGAGATGAGCGCCCGTAGAGTAACCGGTATTCCCCGAATAACCGATTAGGTCTCCCCTTTTAATATTACTTCCGGCTGTGACTAATCTTTTCGAGAGGTGGCCGTAAAGAGTGGCAAAATTATCAGCGTGCTCAATTAGAATATAATTTCCGTATTGATATTTTTTAAAACTACTCCGATCGTTGTTATCGGAGGCAATAACCCGGCCGTCATCGGCCGCAAAAACTGGCGTGCCGATAGGCGTGCCAATATCCAGGCCGTTATGGGCTTTACCGTTGTAAAGACTGGAAACTTCGCCGAAGTGCTGGGTGATTCTCCCAGTTCCTCCGTTTGATTTGAGTTTTACCGGCCAAGCCAGGAGCCCTCCTTTTTTTGAGGGCAAAAGATCTGTATTAAACTTCGAGCGGAGCGAGTCCTCGATTTGGCTGATTTGATCAGCAATTTCATTTTGTTTTTTCTTTAGGTCGGCTAATTCTTTTTCGTAAGTACTTTCTTTATTCTTTGTATCTGCTAAAAGAGTTTGTTTTTCTCCCTCCTGGTCTTGAATGATCGACTTTTTATTTTCTAGATTTTTTTGGCGAAGACTGATTTCATTTTTTTTACTGCTGACGGTATCGATTTTATCAGCTTTTTGTTTTCTAAGATTATTCAGTTCGGTAATGTCGGCGAGTAATTGCGTGTTAAGTTTACTTAAGGACTGGGCCTCAAGCATGCTATCGGCCAGGCTTTTTCCTTTTAGAACAATCGTAAGAAGGTTTTCGTTAGTTTGTTGCAATGTTCTTAAAGTATCGCCAACGCTGGCTTTTTTGTTTTCGGCCGATTTTTCAATGTCGGTGATATCGTAATTTAATGTCTTGATTTCCAGATTTAATTTTTCAATATTAACTTTGTCTGTCTTAATACTTAAATTCAGTTGATTTATATTGCTTTTTATAGTGTTCAATTCTTTCTGGAGACTTAATTTTTCGCTTTTTGTGCTATCAAGCTTGTTTTGAGTTTCTTGCATTTGTTTGTTCAATTTTGCAAGTTCCTCATTCTGGATTTGAATTTTTTTCTCCAGTTCTTGGCGGGCTTGATTAATGGCGGCGGTGGCCTGATCCGAATTGGCGCTGGTGCTTGTGCTGGAATTTAAATCAGCTGTTTGGGCATTAGTTTTATTTATTTTATAAAAATTATTAGGGTTTAAAAAAAATCCCGAGATCAGTACGGCTGTAATTGAGAAAATTAAAATCTTTATTTTTTTATTATTCATCGCTTTTAAGTTTTTGGATTGCCGTTTCAATTCTCTTAAGTGTTTCATTTTGGCCGATAACTTCAGCAATAACCAGTGGGTCCGGAGAGGCTTTTTTACCAGAAAGGGCAACTCGAAAAGGCCAGAAGACCTGTCCCCTACCTAAAGTAGCTGCAAGACTTAGGATCTTTTCTTCGATTATTTTTTTAGTGAAATTATCTTTACTTGTTTCGGCGAGAATGTTTTTTAATTTCTCTAGCACGAGGAGGGTTGATTCTTCTTTTTCGTCTTTCCAAATTAAAATATTTTTCTGGTAATCCGGAAGAACAAAGAAAAAATCAGATAATTCGAAAAAGTCCTTCAGGGTCTTCATCCTTTCTCTTTCGGCGGAAATCGCTTTTAGTACGAGCTCGTGATCCTGGCGTATTTTTTCGCCGCTTATTTCAGTCAGTCGGCTGAATATTTCTTCGTCGCTTATTTTTTTTAGGTGTTGAAAGTTAAGCCAAAGAAGTTTTTCTAGGTTAAAGATAGCGCCGGCTTTTTGAACGCGAGGAAGACTGAATAATTTTAGCAGATCAGCAATTGTTAGAACTTCTTCCACGCCTTCGGGATGCCAGCCTAATAGGGCAATAAAATTAATAATTGTTTCTTTTAGATAACCAGATTCCCGATAACTTAAGAGCGAGGTTTCATTGTAGCGTTTGGAAAGCTTACTTCGATCGGGGTTTAAAATCAGAGGGAGGTGAACAAAAATTGGATTTTCAAATCCGAGAGCTTGATTTAAAAGAATTTGTTTTGGAGTGTTTGAAATATGATCTTCGCCTCGGATAACATGGCTTATTTTCATTTCGGCATCGTCAATCACCACGGCCAGATTGTAAAGGGCGGTTTCTTCGTTTTTGGCGATAACAAAGTCGCCAATTAAATCGGAATCAAATTTAACTTGGCCTCGAATAAGATCGTTAAATTCGACGGAAGTGGTCGGAGTTTTTAAGCGAATTACTTGAGACTCTCGACCGGTTGGCGCTTCGGTTAAGTTTCGGCAGTGACCATTGTATTTTGGAGGAAGACCCTCAATTGTTTGAGATTGAGCTTGAGCTTCTAATTCTTCTTTAGTGCAATAACAATAATAAGCATGTTTTTCTGAGAGTAGTTTTTCTATAAACGGTTTATAAATATGTTTTCTTTCGCTTTGGCGGTAGATTTCACCGTCCCAATCTAATTGGAGCCATTTTAGCCCTTCAATAATATTTTTTTCGTATTCAAGCTTTGAGCGTTCTTGGTCAGTGTCTTCAATGCGTAAAATAAGTTGGCCGTCGTTTTGGCGGGCAAAAAGCCAATTAAAAAGACAGGTTCGGGCAGAACCGATATGAAGGGGCCCGGTCGGTGAGGGCGCAAAACGGACTCTAACCGGCTTTTTTTCGGTCGGATTCATCAGCTTCTTATTATACAGTCAAATTTACTGCTTTAAAAGTCTCCTAAGTAGTTCCTTTATATACTGAAAGAAACTAATTTATTCTTAAAACCCCCCTAAATGAATGATTTCGTCGGCTATTATCTGCGCGGCGCCAGGTTTAAAAAAAGTCGCTGATAGTTCTCCCATCTTGGCTAGTTTTTGGGGGTTTTCAATAATCTCCCTTATCTGATTCATAAAAATAACCGGAAAGAGATTGTTTTCTTCGATAACCACTCCCCCGCCGGTTTTAGCAAATTCATAAGCGTTCAGGCGCTGGTGATCGCCAGCGGAATCAGACAGTGGAATAATTATGACTGGTTTTCTAAAAGCGGCAATTTCAAAAAGAATATTGCTGCCGCCTCGCGAAATAATTAAATCAGCGGCGGAAAGAGCAGTGGCTATATTCTGTTCAAAATAAGAAACTGCTTCGTAGCGGCGGGTGATTTGGGTTTTGGTGGGAATATCAACTAAAACGGCGCGCGACAAGTTTTTAACTTCTAAATAATTGGCGGGGCCGGTTTGATGAAGAATCTGCGCTTCTTTTATTAAATCTTCTAGATTTATTAAAATGAAATCGTTAATTCGTTTGGCGCCCTGAGAACCGCCTAAAATCAAGATCAATGGTTCGTTAGGATCGAATCCTAGTTCTTCTTTGGCGGCCGCCGAAGGTATTTTTTTATTTAACAAATCGGCTCGGATGGGGTTTCCGATAACAGCGACTTTGTCGGAGTTGAAATAATGGGCAGCTCGATCAAAACTAAGAGCAATTCGTTTCGCAATTTTTTTTGAGAGAAGATTTGCCATGCCGGGAACGGCATCGGACTCATGGATCATAACTGGGATTTGATAGAACCAACTCGCCAACACAACCGGAAGTGCTCCTGGTCCGCCCTTGGAGAAAGTCACATCCGGCATAAGGATCAGTATTTTTATAAGGGCCTGGAAGAAAGAGATGAAAAATTTGGGAATATCGATGAAGTTGGCGAAAGAAAAGTAGCGTCTTAATTTGGCAGAAATAAGAGAGTGAATTTCAACTCCCGCGCTAAGAAGAGCCGGTTTGTAGAATTCGCCAGTGGCGCCGAGGTAATGAATTTCCGCAGTAAAATTTTTTTCAGCAGCGATTTTTTTCAACTCAAGTGCAACCGCCGATAAAGGGTAAATGTGTCCCCCGCTGCCGCCGCCGGTGAGTAATATTTTTAAATTTTGACTTGTTGTCATAGGTTTATTTTTAATGATAGGTGAATCTAGAAATATTCATAGAAATTCCGGCCATAGTAAGGAAAACCGCCATAGCAGTTCCGCCATAGCTTATAAATGGTAACGGAATTCCGGTCAAAGGGAAAAGGCCGGAAATAGCGCCGATGTTGATAATAGATTGAATGCCAATAATTGAAGCAAAGCCGATTAATAAATATTGGCCGAAGCGATCGGAGAGATTTTTAGCGACCATAAGAAGACGAAAAACCAGTAATCCGAATACTACCACAAGGCTTCCTGAGCCGACAAACCCTAATTCTTCTCCGGTGACCGCAAAAATTGAATCGTCAATTGGAGCTGGTAAACGGCTCGCTTTTGTTTTCGACTCTCCATAGCCAACCCCAAAAATACCACCAGAACCAATAGCAATTTTTGCTTCGTTGACGTGATAATTTGATCCAAGATTGTCATTTTTTAGGTTTAAAAAAGTCATAATTCGAGTGAGGCGGTACGGGGTGAAGATAACTATAAGACCAAGAACCGCGACTCCTAATCCTAGAAGGACGGCAAAATATTTAAATTTGGCGCCGCTCGTAAAATAAATGATGAGGGCGGAACCAATTAAAATGACGACGATGCTGGTTGCCGGCTGAAGGAGAAGTAAAACAGAAATAACACCAACAATAACTAAAAACGGCAGCATTCCCTCTATAAATTTTCCCTTACGATTTATTTTTGAGTTACTTAACCAAGCAGCGAGGTAGAGAATAAAGGTTAGTTTTAAAAGTTCAGCTGGTTGAAATTGAAGTGACCCGAATTGCAACCACCTTGAGGCGCCGCCAGAGGCGACCCCAAATTTTGTGAAAACTAATGCTAAAAGGCAGATACTGCCGATCAAAAAAGGCAGGGCAAATTTTTTATAAAGATGGTAATTGATTTTATAGGCGAGGACTAATCCTATGAGTCCAATGAGGAGGCCGCTAAGGATTTGATGTTTTAGAAAGTAATAAGTGTCATTGAATTTAATTTTCCCAAGTTCGGAAGAGGCGCTTGCGATCATTGCCAACCCGAAAATTACAAGGACAAAAAATAAAGCCATTAAAAAGTAATCTGGATTATGACCGGATTTTCTGGATTTTAAAAACATAAAAAATTAGTCGCTGCTTTTTAGAATTTCACCTGATTTATTACCGATGAATTCTCCATCGCTTATGATTAATTGCCCATTGACCACTACGTGACTCACCTTTTGGTTTTTAAAGACGGCCAAATCGGCGCAAAATCCCGGTCTGATTAGGCCGCGATTTTTCAGGCCGATTTTATTGGCGGGTTCATATGTTATTTTTCGAATGGCGTCTTCAAGCGACATCAATTTATCTTTTTCAACGAAGGTCAGAAATTTAGTGAAAGTTGAGGTGGCTCGATCAGGTTTGAGGATTTTATTTTTCGAATTCTCTTTAAAACTGGCGGCATCAGAGGCTATTAATGATCTAGGGCTTTTGAGTGCTTGCTTCATTAATTGTTCGTCGATGTTTTTGTAGAAAATAATGGCTTGGAGATTGGTGGTGGTCATTAGTTTTAACAGGGCTTCTTTGTTGCTTTTTAATGAGTACAGATTTCGCACGTCTTTAAGGGATTGACCAACAAGAGAATCATTGCCAGGAGCCTGAGCCACGACAAAATCTTCAGGATTAATTTCTGGCAAATCTTTCATTATTTTATTTCTCATCCATTCATCCTGCAGACTCAGGCTCATGACTTTGGTATCGTCTTTTTGAGCCCAGACTGGCAGAAAAGTATATAATTTTAAGATTCTTTTTTTGAAGGGATATAAATTAAAGTGGAAATTAAATTCCGGAGGAAGTTCTTCGATTATTTTGAGTGCTTCTTTGTATTGTTTTTCTTCTCCTTCTACCGGTAAAAAGTGGCTGATAATAGTTTTGACTCCGGTTTCTTTGGTGATTTTGATTGTTTCCGAAATGGATTCCAGCAGATCTTCACCAGTTTTTCGAAGATGGGTGGCGTAAAGGCCTTTTCCGGCAGCAGTGATTTCGGCGAGATATTTAATTTCTGAATACGGTGTTTCTCGGCTTTGAGCATAACCAAGACCAGTGGAGAAACCGAAACCACCTTCGCGAAGGGATTTTTTTAGTATTCCTCCAAAAATTGCTAATTCATTTTTTGTTAAGTTTCTTGGAACTTTTCCGATTATTGCTTGGCGGATAGTGGAATGGCCGACAAGGGTAGTGAAGTTTACACCCAGCGGTTTTTTTCCGAGATGAGCTAAAAATTCCGCCATTGAATGCCAGTCAACATTTACTTGATTTGTATCGGCCCATTCTTCAATTGATTCTAAGCTGCCGTAAATTAGCGGGGCTAACGAGGCACCGCAGAGGCCGCCGAGAATAGTAGTTATCCCCTGCTTTAAAAAATCTTCTTGTTCTGGATCGGTGAATAAGCTTAAATAATGATCAGATTCGGTGTCGACATCGATAAAGCCGGGGCTAAGGAAGGACTCTTGGCCGTCAATAATTTGGTCAGCTTTTTTATTAGGGAAATGACCGATGGCGGCAATTTTTTTCCCGCTAACAAAAAGATCTAGTTTTTCTGGAAGCGGCTGGTCGCTGCCTATAATTTGAACGTTTTTAACAAGGAGGGTCATTTGATAGATTCTCGTCTTCGGCTTAATTATAAGATATTCTAAAGAAAATATGAATTTACAAGAGATAGTTAGGAATTTGAGTGATGTTATTTCAGTATTTTAATTCATAAATTTGGAGTTTATTATCAGCAGTTATAATTTTAATAGTTCCATCTTGGTCGGTGCGAAATATTTTCTTGATTGTAGACGAGGTAAGACGAGCTAAGGCTTCCTCGGTGGGATGGCCATAGCTATTTTTGGCGCCGACTTCGATAATTGCGATTTTTGGCTGGACAGCGTCCAGGAATTCATTACTCGATGAATATTTTGAACCATGATGGGGCACCTTAAGAATGACGGAATTAAGAGCACTAGAAAAGTTTTTCACTAGATATTTTTCGGTGGTTGAATCAATATCGCAAGTATACAAAACAGAGAGATTTTCGGTTTCAAGTTGAATGACCATACAACTGTCATTAGTTTCACTACTTTGTAGCAGTTCGTTAGTGGGCGAAATAATTGAGAGAAAATTTTTCCCGGATTTTATTTTGTCCCCAGAAATAAGAGTAATAATCGGAATATTTTTCTCTTTTGCATTTTTTTCAAATTCTTTCCATTCAGGAAGATCGGCAGTTTGGCCATTAGTTATGAATGTCCCAACCGAGTAATTTTTCAACAAGTAATTAAAGCCGTTGAAATGATCAAGTTGGGCATGAGTGATGAGAGCAATATCAAAATAACGTTCGCTTGGAGAAATTATTTTATCTAATTCGCGAACAATTTTTGAATCCGGTCCGGCGTCGGTAATAATTTTGACGTTTTGGGGAAGGACTATAAGTTCGCTATCTCCTTGTCCGATATTAAGAAAATATAAAATAGGATTGATATTCGGTCCGACAAAAACTATCTGATACCAAACGAAAATATTAAGAAAAATTAAAGCTAAGATGAGAAGGAGGCTGAAATTATCGAGTTTCATTTGAGGAGTTTAATTTATTTTTAGAATTTGATTTTAGAATTATAACTCCGATCAAGATTAGATAATAAGCTAGAAATGTAATTTTGGAGTTAAAATAGTTTTCTATTGGAATTCGAAAAGAAGCGAAAATTTTGATAATTTCTATTTGATAAGCTAAAAAGAGATGCAGAATTTTTGAGATGAAAAATCCGAAATAAAAAGAAATTGTCGAAGCGCAGAAAAGAATGAGCCCGAATAGCATTGTGATTGGAACTATTGAAAGAATAAGAACGTTAGCAAGGATAGCCGTTAAAGAAAAATGGTTAAAACTCTGGATGATCAAGGGGGCGACAGCTAATTGAGCTGAGATGGTAGTCAGAAGATTTTCTCGCCACGAAAGAAAGTCGGTTTTTTCGTCTATGTTTTTAAATAAGATTTTTTTAAGTGCTGGAGCTAGATAGACTATACCCAGTAAACTTAAAAAAGATAATTGAAAAGCAAGATTGTAAAAGATTATTTTAGGATTGATCAGAACCATAACGGTGGCAGTAAAAATTATAATGATGGCGGTATCATGCGGACGGCCAATTTCCCTAGCTAATAAAACAATAAAACCCATAAGAGCGGCTCTGACTATTGAGACTTCGCCGCCGACCATAACGACAAACAGGATGATAAAAGTTACCGTGATTAGAAAATTCAAACGGCGAGAGAGAAACCTTTTTAGAATCGCACTGATGCCTAGAATTAGAATGGCGATATTGTAACCAGAGAGCGCCACTAAATGAGTGGTGCCACTTTGAGACATCTGGATTTTTAATTCATTTGAAAAATTAACTCGCGAGCCGATGGTGAGGCCGCTTAACAGAGCGGCTTCGTCGCTGGGTAGATATTTTTGAAATTGGCTGATAACATAATTTTTAAAATTGATTAGAACCGACTTAGGGTTTTGTGTTTTAGCGTGGCTGATTAGTTCTAATTTCGGAAAAACCAATTGAGGGAAAGTGGAAATATTCTCTCGGGGTTCCATTTTCCCCGTCGTTTTGATTTGATCGCCGTATATTACTTCCTCTAAAACCGGAATGATTATATTGATGCGGCCGCTTTGGGGCGGGAGTAAATCGACGGTTAATCTTTGCGATTTTTCATTTAATTCTGGCTCTTTGATAACTATACCTTCGGAAACGGTATTGTTTGAATAGTTAATTTTTTCTGAATTTAACTCTAGATTAATTCGAAGATGATAATAGAAAAATCCGGTAAATATAAAGAATAGAATTATAACTTCGAAGAAAATTTTTTCGTTTTTTCGAAATCTATTTTTTCCAAATTTTAAATAAAATATTAAGGAAAAAGTGGAAAGAAGTATAGTTAAAAATAAGTTCCAAGAAAGGCTAGCAACGATAACACCGAAGAGAAATGCTAATCCCCCGCTTAAAATCAGGTATTTTTTCGCCATTCGTGGATTTTTTGGTGATGGCCGGTTAAGAGTATTTTTGGAACGGCTAATTTTTTAGTTTTATATTTTACTTCGGCGGGTTTGGTGTAGACTGGGTAAGAACCTTTTATTGTCTCAAGAGATTCATATTTGCCCAAAAAACCCGGTTGAAAACGACTTATTGCTTCGATCAAAACTAAGGCAGGCAGCTCACCACCGCTTAAAACGAAATCCCCTATTGAAATCTCTTCATCAACAATATATTTGGCAACTCTTTCATCGATACCTTCATAACGGCCGCAAATTAAAATAATTTGATCAAATTGGGTTAGTTTTTGAGTTTGATTTTCATCTAATTTCTGGCCCCGAAGGCTGAAAAGGATGACTCTAGTTTTTGATTTTTTTAATTTTACTTTTTCAACAGCGCGGCTGATCGGATCGAACTTCAAAACCATTCCCGGACCGCCGCCGAATGGCCGGTCATCTACTTTTCCGCGGCGGTCGTTACTCCAGTCGCGAAGATTATGGATTTTTACTTCAATAATTTTATTTTTAATGGCGCGCTTAATCAGTGATTCCTTCAGGTAAGAATCGAAAATATTTGGGAAAATAGTGATGATATCGAAGCGGATTCTTCGAATCGGCTTATTCTTTTTCAATTTCTGGTTCTGATTTTTCACCATCATTTTTTTTAGGGAGATTAATTTTACCCAAGGACTCATTTATTGATCGGCGTAAATCTTCAATATTAACTTCTTTTTTTGGCTGGCGAGGAAAATTTCTCTCCTCTTTGGTGTTTTTTTCGATGAATGGTTTCGGCTGAAGCAAGCTTTCAATCGGTTTTTCATCCCGCCTTTTAATTTTTTCCTCAAAATTGTTGGCACCCTCGTTCCATTCTCCGGAAATTTTTTCTTCAACGATGGTTCGGGGTGTACCGAATTTATTTTGGGAATTTTTAATTATTACGTCTTTGTAAGAAATTAAAGGGTCTTTGCGGGGCGGAATTGTTTGAGCGGAAAAAGGGCGATGCGCAACGCCGTCTATCATCAGTTTGATATAGGCGTTGTATTTGGCGAGGTTAACCAGGTCGGTTTGTTCGAATTCCGGCATAAACTCTTTTTCTAAAAATTCAGCGTCGGTGGCGCCAATTCTAAAACTAACTAAGGTGCCGACGTTTCCAAAAATCGCATCTCGGACTTTAGTGCTATCACCGGAGACTAATTGACCGATATATTGATGGGCTAACACTAAGCTAAGGCGGTATTTTCTGGCTTCGGACAGAATATTGGCGAACGACTCCGTAGCAAAATTTTGAAATTCGTCGACGTAGAGGAAGAAATCACGCCGTTTGGATTCCGCCGTATCTACTCTAGACATGGCGGCTAATTGGAGACGAGTGATTATCATGGCGCCGAGAAGAGCGGAATTATCTTCTCCGACTTTTCCTTTTGCTAAATTGACTATCAAAATCTTTCCTTCATCCATAATTTTTCTCATTTTGAGTGCTGAACTAGGCTGCCCCATGATATTTCGAATTAATGGATTAGAAACAAATTGGCCAACTTTATTTTGAATAGCGGCTAAGGCTTCAGTTTCAAATCGCTGGTTATAGCGGGCGAATTCCTCGGACCAAAAAGCCTTAATGACTGGGTCTTTCAGGCCGCTTACAATTTTTTTTCGATATTCAGGCTGGGAGAACATTCTCATTATCCCCAGAATTGTAGAGTTGGGATATTCCAAAAGAGCGAGAAGGGTGTTATTCAAAATGTATTCCATTCGGGCCGACCAGGCGTCTGGCCAGATTTTTTTGAAAACACCCATAATGCCCGATGCAACAAGGTGGCGAAACTCATTCCCAACTTGCTCGAGCGGGTTAAAAGCGATTGGGTAGTCCAAATCGGCTGGATTAAAATAGATTACATCGTCGAGCCGTTCCTCAGGAATGAATTCTAAAATTCTTTCGGCTAATTCGCCGTGAGGATCAACAATGCCGACTCCCCGGCCTTGCTTGATGTCGTCGATGACCATATTCTCGAGAAGAGTTGATTTACCAACGCCAGTTTTACCGACGATGTAGATGTGACGGCGGCGGTCATCGATTTTGATGCCAAAAGTCTTCTTGTCGCTTCGAAAATCGACCTGGCCTAAAATTGTTAAATCGGGTTTTTCTTCTCGGTCACTCATTTTTTTAATCAACTAACGGAAGAGTTGAGGGGGGGCTTCCTTTTTTTGCTTCGGTTCGGTTAAGTTGCGGTGAGGTAATGTTCGTGATTGGGAAGTGATAAATTGTCGCCAATTCTTCAATATTTAAAATTGCTTTTTTAGTACCCAGACTTTTCCAGGTGTATCTTTCGTAAATTATACGCCGACGCAGATTGAGGCGTAGTTTTTTAAACATGCCATGAACCGCGCCGGTCATAGTCTTTTTATTCGGCCTTAAAAGATTAAGATTTTGAGTGCTGTATTGACGAAAGGCGCCCATTATACCCATGACGTTATCGCGGCTAAAACTGTCCCGGCGGTCGATATAAAGGAACCTAATCATAGTTTCAAATCCCAACTTGGCCATTTTCTTCTCAATTCCTTCGGCGGCTTCTTTTTCGCTTGGACTCAAAACGACAAACTTAAAATCCTTATCATTTTTTTTCTTTTCAACTTCCAGAGAGGGATGTTCAATAGGAGAGAGAATAGCCTCTTGCATAGAAACGCCGAAGAGCGGTGGACCGGCTTCTTTCTTTTTATCTCGGCCCATTATTTTGTCGATAATTTCTTTGCCTTCTTTTGTCCACGAGTCGTCAATGGGGCGAATTATAATTTGAATCCAAATTTGTTCGTCATTTTTTAATTTGGACATAAGTTCAGTTAGAATACCGATAGAATCAACTCGCCGTTCTTCAATCGGATCCTCGAACATTATATAAGTCCGAATCGGATATGGGTTGGGTTTTTGAAGATAAAATTCTATTCCGAAGAGGTCAAAAATTTTATTAGGGAGAACTGCCGGCATTTGCTTAACGTAATCTTTGGAAGCGGGAATTTCAGTAATTTCTGCTTCTGGATATTGAGAATAAATGGCGGACTCCATCAGGTTTTGATGCTGGGCGGGAACTCGAAGATAGAAGTGAATATCCCCGCCGATACCAACCATCTCAAAAACCATCGGCCATTCCCTCTTACCTTCCCAATGCCTCTCTAAAAATTTTAGACCGTAAGAATAGGGAGCGTGCGCGGCAGCGAAGATTTGCTCCATTGAGCGAGGAGTCTGGAGAACGTTTTTAGGAACTTTTATTTCCAGAAGTTTCCAATTTATCGAACTTAAAAATTTAAAAGTAAGGTATTCTTCCCACCAATGCCAAAATAGCATGACGGCGATGACAAGAAGGACGATCCACCAAATCTGATCCCAAACCGATCCGAAGGTTTTAGAAAAATCACGTTCAATATCGAGAAAGAATTGTGAAAAACCGTTCATTACCTTTAATTTTCTCAAATTCTTCGCTGAATAGCAAACACCGCTAGAAGAATTAATTCTAACGGTGTTTGCCTAAATACGGTTATATTTTTTTACGCTTCTCGTATAGTGTAGCGCCCATCCGAAAGACGGGAAAAAACTTTTCGGTTTTGCAGATTAACGAGGATGGTATTTGGTTTTAGTATTCTTTCCTTTTCAACGGCTAGTGAGATTTCTTTTGGTCTCATAGGACCGTCAGATTTAATGATCCGCTTTATCACCTCTTGTACTGTCCCCGGTTTATATCCGTTTTCAGCTAGAGCGTAGGTTCCCCGTCCGACTAGAATAAACCGGGAATCCTTGATTAGCTCATTATGGACGGTCGGCGTAAGGGCAATCTTTGAATCAAATTTTGATTCGTTAATCAACTTGGTGATGGTTTCAAAATGAAGAGGTTTGTTGTTCTTTTTGAGAATCAAATAAATTCGATCTCGGATGTTTTGTGGTTTAATTTCCGGCCACTCGCTTAAGCCAACGTCGTTTAGGGTGCTTTTGTGAATTTTTTTAGAGACATTCAAAAAATTTTGGAAAATAGACTCTTTAATTTCTTGAGCAACGACGAATTTTTTAAACGAATCAAAATATCCGCCGGCAAGGATTGCTTCTTTTTGCTGGCGTAGTGATTTTACAAATTGATTAATTAATTTATCAGCCGCGGCGAATTTGTTTTTATCAATATAATAGAAAGAATTAAAATCCTTGTCTTCTCCGTAGAAATGGAAATTTTTTGAAACTTCGAGAAGAAGAGAAAGATGGTCCTGGGTCAGACCGCTAAATTGATTATTAAGAGAGGCTAAAAGAACATCGCTTTTTACTAGACCGCCGGCGTTGGCTAAAACTTTTTGACCACTCGAAAGGATTTCATTGCATTCTTTGTTTTGAGCAATTTTTCTCTTGAGATTAACAAGGCTGCCGGCCTCTATTTGGCGGATTCTTTCTCGGGTGACTCCGTATTTTTCTCCGAGGGCGGCCAGGGTTTGCGGCTCGTTATATTTATTGTCAATATTAAAACGGCCACAAATAACTTCCTTTTGTCTAGGAGATAAGTCTTCTAAGAGATTATTAAAAATTTTATCTGCTTGAATCATGCTGTTATGTTATAACTATTTTATTTAATAGTCAATAGTTGGTATAAATTGGTTATTTTCCCTTTTTTGACAGTTTCTGCCATATATAAAGAGCTGGACTGGCTACAAAAATTGACGAATAAGTACCCATCACAACTCCAATAAGTAGGGTAAGAATGAAGTATTTAAGGTTTATCGGCCCGGCAAAGAAAAGAGCCAAGAGCACTAAAACTAGGGTTAAAGAGGTGTTTATTGATCGGGCAATGGTTTGATTAACGCTAGTATTGATAACCTGACCAAAATCACTCTTTCCTTTGTCATTATATAGGTTTTCTCGTATTCTGTCAAATACAACAATGGTATCGTGAACCGAGAAGCCCATGATGACCAAAAGAGCAACGACAAAATTGCCATCAATTTCAACCGTTCCGAAGTGGCCTAAAATAGCCAATAAACCGGCGGGAATGGCGATGTCGTGGAAGAGCGAAATAAGAGTGACAAAACCGTACTTCCAGGAGCTAATCGGCCGGGAAACTTTTCGGAAAGAATAAGCGATGTAGAGTGAAATTCCGATTAGGACTAGAGCGATGGAAATAAAAGCGTTTTTCCTGAGAGCGGCGCCGACTGACGGGCCGATTGATTGAAAGCTTAATTCTTCAGCCTTTGGAAATTTTGCTTTTAGAATCTCGATTAGTTTTTGATGTTCGGTTTCATTTAAGACCGGTAGGCGGGCGAGGAACGAATCACTGCTTATATCCCGATTTATTTTCGCTTCCCCTATTTTACTTATTTCCGGTTGGATAATTGCCGTGACATCTTCGGTAGTTACTGACTGATCGTTAATTTTTATTTGCCAAAGAGTGCCACCTTTAAAATCAACACCTTCTCGAAAACCGAATACTAGTATCGAAAATATGGCGGCGGCTACTAGAACACCGGAAACAGATAAAAAGAGATATTTTCTTCTAATGAGATCAATCATTTTAGGTTGTTTTATTTTGAATTTTGCTCTTAATGAATGTCCTCAGCATTGCTCTAGTAACGGTGATGGCGCTAAACATGCTAACTAAGACGCCAATCAAAAGAGTCAGCGCAAAACCTTTAACAAAACTTGAAGTAAAGAAGTATAAAATAAGCGCTGTTATGATAGTACTTGTATTTGAATCACGAATTGACGGCCAAGCCCGGCGAAAACCCTCCTCGAGGGCCGCTTCTTTTGTTAGTCCCCTCTTTAGTTCTTCTTTGATTCGTTCAAAAATTAAAATATTAGCATCGACGGCCATGCCGATCGTTAAAATGAAACCGGCCAGGCCAGCCAAAGTCATCGTTACTGGAAAAATCTTAAATATTCCGAGGTTCAATATTACGTAAATTAAAAGGGCAAAGACGGCAAAGACGCCTAGGTAGCGATAATAGATAACCATAAAAAGCATAACGATCAGCGTCCCAAGTAGTCCGGCGATTAACGCTTTAGATAGTGAATCGGAACCTAAGAGCGGGCTAACGGTTTGTTGATTGATAAGCGTGATGGGTGCCGGCAGGGCTCCGGCATTAAATCGCTCAACAAGTTTTTTGGCGGTATCAATTGTAAATTTTCCGGTGATAACCGCTTGTCCGCCAGCGATTTTTTGCTGGACCGTCGGCATTTCGATGAGTTGATTATCTAAAAAGATAGCAATCGGCTTGCCGACGTTGGCTTCGGTCATTTTCTCAAAAATCCCCGCGCCCTCACTATTGAATGAAATAGCGACTTGCGGAGCTTGAGTGGTTTGATCAAAAGTGAGTTGAGCTTTGGTGATGTAACGGCCGGTCAAGTTTGTGAGAATGAACTCGGTACTAGAGCCATTTGCGGCCACTTCGCGAAAATCAAGCATCGGAGTGGTGCCAATTTGGTTAATTGCCTCGGAGATACTTTTAACGCCGGCTAATTCTACAATTAGATTGGTGTCATTCCCGGATTTGGCGGTGTAAACTTGCGGTTCACTGACGCCAAAAAGATTTACTCGGCGTTCAATAACGTCCCGGAGGCCGTTTAACACCGAACTTTGATCGCCACTTGAAACCTTGGTCAGGTCAACATTATATATAAGGTGGCTACCGCCGACTAAGTCAAGTCCTAAGCGCCATTGGCGAAAATTAGCGCCAAAATTTTTTGGATAGATGAAAATTGCCGAGGCGATAGTGATTAGAACTATCAGAAAAAGAAAAAGACCCGGGTGGCGTTTCATTGGTTGCCACTATAACAAATTTAGGGTTTGCTAGCAAGAGTGCAGGCATGTAACACGTATCGTGTAACAGGTCGCAAGAAAAGTGATAATATATTGAGATGCGAGAGTTGTTGCTGGGCGGCGGCCGCGCCCTGATATTAGTTGCACATCCAGATGACGAAACAATTTGGATGGGCGGAACAATTTTGATTAATCCACAAATCAAGTGGACAGTTTTTTCACTTTGCCGAGGTGATGATCTTGACAGAGCGCCTAAATTTAAAAAAGTTTGCAACGTTTACGGCGCGAAAGCAATTATTTCTAATCTCGAGGACGAGGAGCAGTTGAACATAAGCGAGAGTCTACCCGAAATCCGCCGGCGGGTTTTGCGGGAACTTCCGTCGCGACGTTTTGATTATATTTTTACGCACGCGTATAATGGTGAGTATGGGCATCCGCGACACAAGGGCGTCCATCGAGCTTTGAAAACTTTGGCTGAAGAAAAGAAACTTAGCGCGAGCCGGTTTTTTTGTTTTAATTATGAACTAGACGATAGAAATGGCCGCATAGAGCCTAAAATTAAATCTAGCTTTATAAATAATCTTACCCAAAATATTTTAAGTCGAAAAAAGCATATTATTAATGAAATTTATGGATTCAAAAAGAGCTCGTTTGAATATAGAAGCTGCGCGAGACAAGAAAGTTTTAAGGAATTAATTTTATGAAAGCGATTGTTTTATATGCATATCCGCCGGAACCGGACGGCTTAAGCCAGCAGGGCGATATGCTCTATCGCGGTTTAAAGGAAAACGGCGATGAGGTTGTCCCCTGCCATCTTTCCAGCGAATTCCAAAAAGAGTTTATTTATAGGTATTTAAAACCTGACGTGGCGATCGGTGTCGGGTTTTGGGGGCATGCCTTTGACTTGATTTTTCATCCCCAAAAATATGGAATTCAACCGGTGCCATGGCTTTTAGCCGACGGCTGGGTGGCAAATTATCACAAAGAAATCGGTGGCCTGCCTTTAGTTTTTACAACCAGTGATTGGGTGACAAAAACTTTTGCGCGCGACGGAGTGGACACAAAAAATTTTGTGACGCTGCCGATCGGGCTGGAAACTGAAAAATTTAAACCGATTCCCCGAGATGACGCGCGAATAAAATTAGTTCGCGAAATGATCGGCGTCAAAGAGGACGAAGTGATGATTATGACGGCCGGCGGCGATGTGACTTCGAAAGGGGCGCAGGAGATTTTTAGAGCGCTTAAAAAAGTAGATCAGGAATTTGAAAATTGGAAATACGTCTGTAAAATTTGGGGTGGAGAGAGCGCTGATGATCATTATGATGACGAAATGGCGTTGATTGAGGAGCTGGGAGTGTCAAAGGATAAAGTGATTTATTTAGAAGGTTCTATGTCTCGGGAATTCATGCCTCTACTTTTAAATGCATGTGATATTTACGCTGCGCCTTCACGGCTTGAGGGATTCGGTATGATTCAAGTGGAAGCGATGGCGTGCGGAAAGCCGGTTATTTCAATTGATGAAATGGGACCGAAAGAGACCATTATTCATGGCGAGACCGGTTTTTTGGCAAAAGTGGCTTCGACGATTGATTTAACCGAGGAGTGGGCCTATGTCGGAATGGGATTTGAGGAAGATCATAAAATCCAGTTTGAGAAACCAAAAACTTTTGCTTACCGCGCGGATGTGGAAGAACTGGCGGGTTATCTTTTACGATTGCTCAAAGATAAAGATTTGCGCGAAAAAATGGGAGCGCGAGCGCGCGAACACGCCGTGGAAAAATTTGAATACCATAAGATTGCTAAACAAATGGCAGATAAGATTAAAGAGCGGTTTAAATTGAAGTAGGTTTATTTAAGTGGTATAAATTCGGAAGTTACTTTGAGGAGGTATTTCATGAATTTGACTACGACGTTGCTCTCGATTGCGGCAGTTTCGTTGTTTGTTGGCGCTTTAATTCTTTTTAAGCGCCGGCCGTGTGATTGTCGCGAAAACAAACTCCGCGACAAAAAGAGCTGGAAAGTTGCGCAAGAAATTTGCGTTATTATCTTTTCGTTTGTAGTCGCAATTCTTCTTGCGCTACAAGCGGTTCCGTTGGGTTAAAGATTACGGCGAGCCTAAAAACCCGCCTTTTTCGTTTTTACACAGTTATAAGCGAAAAGATAGGCGCCGGCGCTCCAAGCTTGGTAGGGCGAGGCGGAACCGATAACTTTCCCAGTTTTGCCGTCTAACCATTCCATAAATTGCCATTCGCTGATAACTCCGAGTTTACGAATGGCGCTCGAACGTTCAAAACGATCGAGCGATTGACCGACGCGGTTAGCTTTAGCGAGAAATTCTAATTCCTTTTTCGCTTTAGTGAGTTGGCCGGCTTTGACTAAGGCGGCAACGTAAAAACCGCCGATCATCAGCCAGATCCCGCCGTTTAGATAGTGATAAGCCTCTTTGGCTTCGCATTCATCAAAATAAGAATGCCATTCCTTGTCCCCTCTTTTAATTGGTGGATAAATGGCTTTACAGGGATAGGGACGATTAATTTTATTTTTCTCAATGTAGTTTAAAATATTTTTGGCGATTTTCGGCGTGGCTAGACCACTCACGATGGCTAAAAGATTACCGAGGGTATCAAACCACTCTTCTTGTTCTCGAACTTTCGGACTGTGAGTTTTCCAAACCCACGGACGATAAAACCCTAGTTTAGAATCATAGAGAGAGAGATATTTTTCGGTTTCGCCGTTAACGATTTTTTTGAGATGTTCCGCTTTCTTTTTTTGGCCATATAAATTTAGAACTAAATAATACATAGCTTCGGTGTTAATAACGCGGCCGTATTTGTGCGGAAAAGCGTCTTCCCAATCCATCGTTGGTTGCTGGACTAAAAGAGAGTCTTCGTTCGGGTCTTGATATTCGAGCCAAGTTAAGGCGCCGGCGATATTTTTTTTGTATTTATTTAGGAGCGATTTAGTTTTATAGGCTTTGGCGTAAACCTGCTGGCCGATTAGATACCAAAGAGTGGAATCGATGGAATTGAAAGTAACGTCCGATCGGCGTTCGGTGTTCCACGAACCAACAGCATTAGGAATCTGGCCATGCTTGGATTGATTTTTTGATAAAAGTTCGAGGCTTTTTCGGAATGGCACTTGGAATTTTTTAGCGATCAAACTAGCGCCAAGGCTGGTGATCATGCTGTCGCGCGCCCAAGTGGCTTCGTAACCGCCGGGAAGACCAGAGGCGTAGAAGCCGGTTTTTTTGGCGCAGTGATTTAAAACATTTATTGCTCTGTTTTTTGTTTCTTCTATCAAATTCATTATTTATTCTTTTTTAAATTTTTTCTTTCTAATTTTTATCTTATCTGAAATGAAATTTATCGTGCAGGTAATTAAATAAAAAATAATTAGTAAAAAGATCGCAAAATTATATGAAGTGCTTATATTTGGACCACATTGCATTTTATTAACGGGCAATGAAAATCCAACAAGTTGATATCGAAACAACTCACAACCGGTAGGCTCTGGTATTCTTTGAAATGTTTTGTTATTTTGGTTGATAAATCCGGATTCAAAAGTTGGATCAATTCCAGAAAAAACCGACAGTATAAGAAAACAAAAAAACGTTAGTAGTATTTTTTCAAGTTTCGGCTTTAAGAAACTTTTCATTAATTTTCCTTAATCTCTTCAATCGCGAGGCGAGCCATTAAGTAAGAAATAGTTGATTCGGCGCCTTGGTTGAGGTTGATCGCGTATTGGCCTACGCCGTCGCAGCAACCGCCGGTAACTTCATCGTAGACCATCTGGCCAAGGTGGTTTTTCCCGAGGAACCATTGGAAGGCCGTGTAGGCGTCTTTCAGGTGTTTTTTATCTTTGGTGACTTTATAAGCAGTGACTTTTGTTTCAACCGTAGAAGCAGTGTCTTCGGGTTGCTGGTCAAAATAGGAGCGTTTTTTCTGGCGGAAGTACCAGCCGTTCTGGCCAATCGGTGAATAATAATCTTTTTCAAAAGTGATTTGATCAAGGAAGTTCACAGTTTTTTTGGCGACTTCTAGGTATTTTTTATCGCCGATGAGATCGTAAGCATAGATTAGAGATTCTGGCAGTTTGCTATTTGAATAAGTCAGCTGATCCTCAAACCAATGCCAATCCTCCGAAGCAACGTTTTTGTAATGATTAAGCTGATGATCGGCTAATTTTATAAATTCGCCGGTTAATTTCTTGTCGGGATTTTGTTTCAGGTAGAAATACAAGCCGGAGAGAGTGAAGGCAACAGCACGGGGGGAAATAATTTTTAAGGCATGGGGCAGGGCTTTTTTGAGCATTCGTTCCGCTTCCAACCTTACTTTTTCCGGCAATAAAGTTTGCGAAGCGGCATAACCGAGCGCCCAGATGGCTCTCCCCTGCACGTCCTCGTCGGTGGTAGCGTCTTTCTGTTTTTGATAGGAGACAATATTAGCAAAAGTACCGCTTGGCCGCTGGGTAAATTTAATGAATTTCAAAAATATATTTAACAGATTTTCTATTTCGGGTTTGGGATTCAGTTTAAAATATTTAGCGCAAACGACGAGAGCGCGAGCGTTGTCGTCCAAACTATAACCATAACGTTTTTCTGGTTTGCTATATTTAGCAAAATGAAAAATTCCAAAGTTATCGGTCATTCTCGTAAGATGGGAAAGATTAATTTCTGGAAGTTTTCTTTCTTCTCTTTCTAGATCAACCAAATTTTCGTAGAGTTTGAAATAAGAGGTGGCAACGTTTGGCCAGGTCATTGGGCGAGTAACTTCGTAGGCTTCACTGCTTAATGATTTCATTTTTTTGGGATCATCCAAGAGCTTCAGAATGGCGTCGGAAATTGAATTGGCGCTTCGAAAATTCACTAGAATTCCATTTTTTGCGGTAACTAAATACTTGGCATATGCGGTGGCAGTGCTTACAATCGGCCGGCCGCAACCCATGGCATAAGAAAGCGTGCCGCTCACTGATTGATCGGGATCAACGGTCGGAGAAATATAAATATCAGTTGCTTTCAGGTAGCTGATAATTTCTTCAATAGTTAGGTATTTATTGTAAAACTTAACGTGATCTTTCAATCCTAGTTTTTCAACTTCAACGTTAAGAGCGTTACGGTAAATCTCGCCTTTTTCTTTTCGAATGTTCGGATGGGTGGCGCCTAAAACCAGATAGATAACATTCGGATATTTTTTTACTACTTCTGGCAGAGCGCGAATGGCATATTGAATGCCTTTATTGGGACTTAGAAGACCAAAGGTTGAAAGAACAATTTTTCCCTCAAAACCATGCTCCAATTTAAATTTATCACTTGGTTCAAACGAAGCCTGCGGGATACCGTGGGGAATCATAACGACTTTTTCCTTAGGAATGCCGTATTCCTTGAGCAATATCGTTTCTGATAGTTTATTCATGACCACGAGGGCGGCAGATTTTTCAGCGATGGAACGGACAATATTACGAAGCTCCTCCTCGGGGCCAGAAAGAACGGAGTGGAAGGTAACAACTACGGGTTTCTCAATGACTTGAAGGAATGGAATCAAATAATCGCCCCAGCTGCCGCCAAAAAGACCGAATTCGTGCTGAATATTAACAATTTTTACGTCCGAACGAGTATTGATTTCCCTAGCGAGATTAACATAATTTTCGATTTCGGTGGCGGTTATTTCTCCAAAAACTCTATTGTTGTAGTTATAAATGCTGGTGGACTGATCATTCAGGGCAATAATTCTTGATTTGATGGCGGGGTTAAATTTATTATCTATAGCAAGAGTTAAATCTTGAGTGAAGGTGGCAATGCCGCACTCCCGAGGAGGATAGGAACTAAGGTGGAGGACGTAATTTGATTTTGATGCGGGAATCTTAAGAGTCATTTTAGTTTTTTATACGAGAGGCTCTGAGATCTTTCAGGAGTTGATGAAGATTAACTTTGGCAACGGCGATAAATTTATCCGCTGAGCCGTAGTAGATATACAAATCTTCGCCGAAAATCGCGGTACCGGTCGGAAAAACTACATCCTGAACAAAGCCGTGCTTTTCCCAATCTAAATCTGGTGAAAAAAGTGGATAATTTAATCTAGCAATTTCTTTTTGAGGATCTTTTTTATCAAGCAGGGCAGCGGCAGCATGATAGATTCTAGATTTATTTAGTTCTTCAACAGCGTGATAAATTAAAAGCCAGCCATCTTTGGTTTCGATTGGCGGCGCTCCCCCACCGATGTTGCGAGACTCAAACCAATATTTGTTTTCTAAAACGACGTACTTCGGAAGATTTTTTAAATAATTTTTCCAGAAATTTTTATTTTGGAGTTGGCTAAAGCTGTCAAAATAGACAATTTGGATATCAGGCAAAATTCGGTGGATAAGCGCAAATTTATTTTTTATTTTTTTCGGAAAAATAAAAACATCTTTTTCCCAGAGCAGAACGTTTTTGCCGCCATATTCTTCGTAGTATGACTCAAACATGAAGTAACGATCTTTAAGCTGTTCCTGCCGGAAAATCCTACCAATAGCGTCATAGCTCATCTTTGGAGTGATAATCCCTTTTTTCTCGAATTTTTTTAGATCCCGGCTAGTGGCGTAGCAAGAGACGGCGTTTTTCCCGTCGTGAGCGACATAGGTGAGGTAGAATGTGCTACCAAGCTTAACGATTCTTGGATCTTCACAACCCTTTTTTTCATAATTATATTTTCGTTCGATAATCGGATGGTCCCAGCGCTCAACGACTTCCGTCGGCCCTTTTAATTTTGCGTAACCGATTGATGAATTCATTTTTTTATCGATCGCACGATAAAAAAGGTGAACAAATTCACCCTCTTGATAACAGCCAGGGTTTAAAACTGAACGATTCTCAAATGAATTTTCTGTCGGAGCCAGAATGATGCCTAGCTTCTCAACTTTGACGCGTCCGTTCATTAATTTGTCTCTCTAATTTTACATCCGCGGCGGCAAAGCGACAACGGCAAAACTGGGGATGGGCTGGCGGAAGGCGAAATTAGGATAATTTATCTTTTTCGGAAATTTTGCTATTGTTTTTGGAGTTACTTTTTTCAACAGCTAGGAGTTTATATGCCAGCTATAGTACTGATTATCTTATTATTTGTTGTGATTCCTCATGTTCCTACGCCACTGCCGCCCATTGCAATCCTGATTATCGCCGTTGCCGTTGTATCGTTCTTACTTTTTCTGGCTCTCGGCGGGCGAAGTTGGTTTAGTAGATGGCTGAGTGGCGACTGATGTTAGCGACGATGTCTAATGCAAAAAACAGCTCGGCTGAGTGGTGAGCTGTTTTTTTATATTGTTTGAAAAAACAAAGATAATCTTGTAGTATTTTTGGAATGCGCCCATAGCTCAGTCTGGTAGAGCAGCTCCCTTTTAAGGAGATGGTCCTAGGTTCAAATCCTAGTGGGCGCACATTTCGGCTCGCTTCCCTCGCTCAGTGCAGTACTATATATCTATCAAGATTATTATTTATTAACGCCTAAGCTTCATTGCCTAGAATATCCTCAAGAGTTTTTTTGGTTTTTGAATCAAGTTTTTTTGGCGCTTTAAGTGAAAAATTTATCATCAAATCACCGCGGCCAAAACTACCAAAGCGAGGCATTCCTTCGCCTCGGACGCGCAGATCCTCTTTTAGATTAAACTGAGCAGGAATTTCCACAGTGATTTTTCCGCCCGAAATAGTGGGAACTTCAATTTTTTTGCCTAAAAGTAAATCAATAACATTTAAATCTTTTTTAATAATCAGGTCATTTCCCTGCCGCATAAAAATCGAGTGGGATTTTACCCTAATTCTGATATACAAATCCCCTTCCGTCGCTCCCCGTTCCCCGGCTTCTCCGGCGCCGGTCATTTTGATTATTTGATCGTTGTTGACACCAGGCAAAATTTCAACCGAAATTTTTCTTTCAGATTGTTTTCGGCCAGTACCGTGGCAAGAAGCGCAAATTTTGTTGGGAATTTGGCCAACGCCACGGCAGTGTGTGCAAGGTTTAACTTGATAGAAGCTGCCAAAAAAAGTTCGGCTTTGTTCTTTTATCTCGCCTCGACCGCTGCAAATTGAGCAAGTCGTGGAACCGGCGGATTCATCAGCTCCCTTTCCTTTGCAATCTTGGCATTTGATATAGGTTTTGACCTCGATATTTTTTAAAACTCCGTGATAAGCTTCCTCAAGAGTTATTTCCAGAATCGTTTCCAAATCAGAGCCACGTTGATAGGTTCGCCTTTTTGGTTTAACGCCGAGGCCCTCGAAGAAGCTATCAAAGATGTCGTTTAAATCACCAAAGTCGCCGTTGAATTGTCCCTCAAAACCTGGAAACCCACCCCAATTAGTATTCGGTCCGGCTTGGCCACCGCCCGGAAAACCAGCAAACGGCTCTGCCGTTCCGAAACGATCATATTGAAAGCGCTTATTTCTATCGGAAAGAACCTGATAGGCTTCGTTGATTTCCTTAAATTTATTCGCGTCTCCGGTCTTTTTGTCGGGATGATGCTGGTGGGCTAATTTGCGAAACGCCTTTTTTATTTCTTCATCTGTGGCGTTTTTTGAAACACCAAGTATTTGATAATAATCTTTCATTTTAGTTTTTAGTTTACAAATTATTGCTATGACAAGTCAATCTTTTCTGAGAAATTTTACTCTTTCTTAATTAGAACTAACCTGTCAAAGAGTAAGTGATTCTTTAGTTTTGGATTCGGTCTTAATTTTTATGAATCCGATAACCAACAAAAGCTGAATGATGATAAAGGTTAACCCGGCAGCGAGAAAAGAAAAAATTGCGCCAATGCTGCGAATGATTAAGAAAAAAAGCACTAACCAACCAACTAGAAACCAATTGCCCAAACCATTCTTTTCTAAACTGGCCTTCCAGTTGTAAAGATTTTGGATTAAAAAGTTATAGAAAAAATCGCTACTCGGCTTGTCGGTCTCAATGGTTGTTTTAAAATTATCGCTAAAATTTTTGATGATTTCACCGGCGGCTTTATCAAGGGCGTTTTGCTGATCAGCAGGATTCAAATCCTTGTAGGCCGGAATATTTTGAAGTTTTGATTTAGCTAAACTTTTGGCAAGATCGGTAACATTACTGTCTAGGTTCAGATTTAAATCTGGCGCCATGTTTTTGAAAAAACCGGAGGCCCAGTTGTAGACCACTTTAAAATTTTTGGGCGTGATTATAATTTCTTCTAACTTGATATTTTGATAATTGAGGCTGGGAAGATATAGCAGTACCACGAAAAAAGTAATGGCGGTCGCTAACTTGCTAAGTTTCACTCGAGACACTTTAAAAAACCGCTGTTCGATGTAGCTTTTTTCTTCGTGGCGGCCAGTTAGTTCTCCGAAGAGATGAAAAATCGTTAAAACTAAAAAAACAATCAATAAATCAGTAAGAGGGCGACTATTAATAATAAAGGCGGAAAGAAGCCCTAATGACTCTAGAATAATGACCAAAAAACGCCGGAGTAGATTTTTGACTAAAAATAATTCAAGAGTGGATAAGATCGCAAAAATAAGGAAAACAGCAGCTGCAAGTACGAAGCTGGTTTGACCAAGAGTATAGAGCCAAAAAATAAAACTAAAAGCAACAGCAGAAGTAAAAGCTAAAATTTCCAGCGCCAAAGCTTTGAAAAATTCTTGCGGTTTTTGAGGCTTTAAATCAACCGATCCCGATTGTCGAACAAAATTTTGAGCGTTTAAATCTTCGGGCATTAACTTTGCGGCGGCTCAGGATTAGGAGGAGTTTCGTTTTCGTTTGGAGTTTGTTCACCACTTGGATTCTGGCCGGGACCGCCTTGGTTTTGATTATACATTGTTTGCCCAATTTTTTGAATCTCGGCGGATAAATCAGCCGAAGCGGATTTAATTACTTCTAAATCTTCTCCGTCTTTTACCTTTTTGAGGGATTCAATTTTTTCAGTGACACCGGTTTTGATATCCGGAGTAATTTTATCGCCGGCGTCGCGAAGTGATTTTTCAGACAAATAGATCAAACTTTCCGCTTGATTGCGAGCTTCAATGACTTCCCTCTTTTTGGCGTCTTCGGAGGCATGCATTTCCGCTTCTTTTTTTAATTTTTCAACCTCGTCTTTAGATAGATTGGTTGAGGCTTCGATTTTTACGGACTGTGATTTGCCACTAGCTTTATCTTTAGCGGAAACGCTAAGAATACCGTTGGCATCGATATCGAAAGTAACTTCAATTTGAGGCATACCTCTTGGAGATGGCGGAATGCCATCAAGAATAAATCGAGCTAGGGTTTTATTATCAGCAGCCATTGGCCGTTCGCCTTGAAGGATATGAACTTCAACCGAAGTTTGATTGTCGGCGGCGGTGGAGAATACCTGAGTTTTAGCAGTAGGGACGGTGGTGTTTTTTTCAATCATCGGCGTCGCCACCGCGCCAAAAGTTTCGATGCTGAGCGTGAGCGGCGTGACATCAAGAAGCAGAATATCCTTTACGTCACCCTGAAGAATGCCAGCCTGAATAGCGGCACCGACGGCCACAACTTCATCCGGATTAATTCCTTTGTTTGGCTCTTTGCCGAAAAGCTTTTTAACGGCTTCGCTAATAGCCGGCATTCGAGTCTGACCGCCAACCAAAATTATTTCGTTGATATCAGAAAGAGCATAGCCAGCACCTTTGGGCGATGGCGAAGTAACTGTCTGCCGGGTTAATTCGACAGAGTGGTCAATATATTCCCTTACTAGTTCTTCGAGTTTGGCGCGGGTTAATTTAATTAAGAAATGTTTTGGACCAGATGCGTCTGATGTTACGTAGGGCAAATTAATTTCGGTTTCAGCGGCGGTGGAAAGTTCATGCTTCGCTCTTTCGGCGGCTTCTTTAAGGCGCTGAAGAGCAAGCGGATCTTTGGAGATATCTACCCCTTCTTGCTTCTTGTATTCTTGAACGAGATACTCATTAATTTTTTTATCAAAATCATCACCGCCCAAGTGAGTGTCGCCGCCAGTGGCTTTCACCTCGACGGTATCATCGCCAATTTCAAGAACCGAGATATCAAAAGTGCCACCGCCAAAATCGTAGACAACAACTTTTTCGTTTTTCTTTTTATTAACACCGTAGGCCAAAGCGGCGGCAGTCGGTTCGTTGATAATCCGCAATACTTTAAGACCAGCAATTTCACCGGCATTTTTTGTAGCTTGCCGCTCCGCATCATCAAAATAAGCCGGGACGGTTATAACCGCCTCTTCAACTTTTTCGCCAAGGCGAGCTTCGGCATCGGCTTTTAGTTTTCCTAAAACCGCGGCGGAAATTTCCTCGGGAGTGTACCAACGTTCTCCCATCTTAACTTCAATTGCTCCGCTTTGGGAAGCTCTGGTGTCGTAGGATAACCAAGCTTTGTCTTTTTGAATTTCTGGGTCGCTGAATTTCCTACCGATAAGGCGCTTAACGGAAAAGATTGTATTTTTTGGGTTAGTTATGGCTTGCCTTTTGGCTAAAACTCCAACTAAACGTTCGTTGCTTTTGTTAACCGCAACAACCGAAGGAGTAGTACGATTACCTTCGCTGTTTTCTAATATTTCCGGCTCGCCGCCTTTTACGGCCGCAACCGCGGAGTTAGTTGTTCCTAAATCGATTCCAATTATTTTACTCATTTTATTTTTTTATTTTAATTTTTATTTATGCTTTTTGACCTTTTGATAATTTTACGCGGGCGGGACGGATTAATTTTTCATAAATTTTGTAACCGGGCTCAATCTCTTCGGCGACGGCGCCGGGCGGATATTTTGATTCCACCTCGCTCATTGCTTCGGCTAAACCTGGATTAAAATCTTCGCCGGGTTTTACAGATATTTTTTCCAAACCCCGCTTCTTTAAAATGTCATCAATTTGGTTTCTTATCATATAAATCCCTTTTTCAACCGGACCGGATTTTTCCAACGCCGCTAGGCCAATGTCGAAGTTGTCCATAATTCCAATTAGCTCTCGGATTAACTCCTCGTTGCTATATTTGGCGAATTCTTCGAGCCGTTTTATCTCATCTTTTTTGTAATTGATGAAATCTGCTTTGGCGCGTTGCCAACCAGCGAGATATTCACCTTTTTCGACTTCACACTTTTCTAGTTTCTCTTTTTCATCTCTTACTTCGTCCACTTCTTCCAACTCACCAGTAATTTTTTCTTCAATCGGATTTTGATTATTATTTTCCTCCATTTTTTGGTTTTATTTTAGTTTTGTTGTTTTTTAGACCTTTAAAAGCTCCGACGATTTTTTTATAATCCATCCGTTTTGGCCCGATGGCCATTAGGGTGAAGTGTTGATGATTGTCGTTAAAATGCTGGGTAATAACTGATAGTTCTGGACATTCAGTAATCGGACTCTTGGTGCCAATGAAAATATTTATATCTTCCTGGCTTGGCGCATCATCAAAAATTTCAACTCGCGAGTCTAATTCTTCAAAATCTTTTATAACTTCCTGAATTTTTTCTCGGGAATATCCACTAATTTTTTCGAAAAGGACATCGAGGCCGTTTTTGTAAATTTTTTGGTCCGAATTATCGACTAAAACACTGAGGATTCCTAGTTGATCAGAAAAATGTTCCAGAAAATCCGGCCAATCAGAACGAAACATCAGATTTTCAAATTTTGGCTGAGACGAAAATTTTATTGAATCATCTCCCAAGATGCGGGTGGTAAAGAATTCATAACCGCGGTCAGAAGGAATCCGGCCGGCTGAGTGGTAGGGCTGGTCTAGATAGCCAGCATCGGTTAGATCATCAAGTTCTAAGCGGATCATGGCTGGTTTAATTCCGAAGTTATGATTACGATAAAGCCAACCGGAACTAATCGGTTCGCCAATTTTTATAAACCCTTCCACGGTGGCATTTAAAATATTTTCAGAACGTTCTTTCATTTAGTTTTGCCATTATAGCGCTATTGGCAATGGTGTCAAGAGATTGCTAATAAAGCCCTTAAAAATTAAAGGAGCGCTTAGCGCTCCTTTTCAACTTCTCATACCCCGATTAGTTTTTCGCGATCTTTATTGCCCGCGTTTGAATGAGGCGCCCTTGGCGATTGAACGTTCTTTCGACCCATCCTCGCGACCTATTATTCTTTCTATCCCGCTTTCTTACTACCTGCCAGATGGGATTGATGCAAAGTCCCGTTGCGCTATTTGGACTAAGGCGATAAAGATCGATTTTTTCTACACGAGTGTAGTTTCTTTTTATCACTACCAGCGAATTCCCAGCACTTATTGAGGCGCTCTTCAGTGTCGGTCTTTCCACTTCATAGCATGCGGCGATCAAGATCGTATTGGGATCTCTATCTCTCGTGACCGAAATTACTTTTAGAAATAACATTAACACCTTCCTTAAATTGAGTTATAAAGTTGTTTCTGTGTTGGAGTATAGATAGGTTGCTTGCTTTTTACAATACTTTGACTTTTTTGTATAATTCGAGAATGAATTCAATAAAAGGTAAAGTTGCCTGGTACAATATTCAAAAACCAGCCGCGGGAGATTTTAGCTGGATGAAAAAGAATTTCAAATTTCATCCTTTGATTATGGATGAGTTGAAAGTTCCTTCGGCGCGGGCAAAAGTTGAGGCGCACGGTGATTATTTATATTTGGTTTATTATTTCCCGATTTACGACCGAAAAGAAAAAGTTTCCCGGCGATCAGAGATCGATTTTTTAATTACCAAGAAAGCGGTGATAACTATTACTTACGAAGAGATCGAGGTTTTAAATGATCTTCTGAGCTCTATTAATCCTAAAAATCGCGCTTTTGATAATTCTTTGCAGTTAATCCATAAGATAATTGAGTCCTTGCTTAGTTTTCAACAGAGGCAGCTGGCTCATATCCGAGAAAAAATCGACGAGATAAGCAACGAACTTTTCAGCGACCGAGAAAAACAGAGAGAACGAGCACTACTTGAGAAAATTTCTTATTTAACTCGAGATATTTCCCAATACCGGGTAATTGTTCGGCCGCAAAAACATATTTTAGAATCATTCTGTAACGTCGGCGGCGGGCTTTTAGGTCCGGAGTGTACAATTTACTTCAACGATTTAGTTGGTGAACATTTAAAAATTATTGACCAGCTAGACGATTATAAACAAGCCATTGATGACTTTGAAAATACCAATAGTGAGCTAATCAATATAAAAAGCGGCCAGGTGGTGAAAACTTTTACTATTTTGGCGTTTTTAACTTTTCCAATGATGCTTTTCGCTACGGTTTTCAGCATGAACGCTAAGGACACGCCAATCGTCGGCTTGCCGGGTGATTTTTGGATAATTGTGGCGATTATGCTAGTGGGAATGATCGGGATGTTTGCATATTTTCGGAATAAGGATTGGATCTAGGGTCATGTGGCATGAAATATGTAGCACGTAACACGGCATAAATCAGATTATGCTTGATTAGCGGAATGATATATCGGATACTTTAAGGATGCGGCCGGTTTTTCTTTTTGATAGCTTAAGCGGAAAAAAAGAATTAGTTGAAAATTCCAAGGGGAAACCTTTGCGGGTTTTTGTTTGCGGACCAACGGTTTATGACTATCCCCATATCGGTAATGCGAGGACATATTTAATTTTTGACGCCTTGGTTAAGTTTTTGCGATCGCAATCTATTAAGGTTTTCTACCTTCAGAATATCACCGACGTGGATGATAAGATTATTGCCAGAGCAGAAAATGAAAAAATGGATTGGAAAAAAATTTCTAAGAAGTTTTTTGAAGTTTACCGGAGGAATATGAAACAACTGGGAATTGATTCCGTGACGAAATATGCGCCGGCGACTAAATTTATTCCTGCCATCACTAAACAGGTTCAGAAGTTATTAGAAAAAGGAAACGCGTACAAAATTGATGGCGATGGTTATTATTTTGATATTTCCACTTTTCCGGATTACGGAAAACTGGCCAAGCGAACCGCGGAGCAAGCCGAAGACGGGGTGAGCCGAATTGATCAGAGTATAAACAAAAAAAACAAAGGGGACTTCGCGCTTTGGAAATTTTCCAAACCTGGCGAGCCTAGTTGGAAAAGCTCGCTTGGCGCTGGCCGGCCGGGCTGGCACATTGAAGACACGGCAATATCGGAACATTTTTTTGGTCCCCAGTATGACCTTCACGGCGGGGCGATGGATTTAAAATTCCCCCACCATGAAGCGGAGATAGCCCAACAAGAATCGGCATCCGGAAAAAAGCCGTTTGTTAAAATTTGGGTTCATGTGGGATTTCTTACTGCGAATGGCGAGAAAATGTCTAAAAGCTTGGGCAACTTTGTAACAATAGAAGATTTTTTGAAAAAACATCCGGCTGAAGTTTTGCGAATGATAACCTTATCTCATCACTATCGCTCCCCTCTCAATTACACCGACGAATTGGCGCAGGAGAATTTAAAGCGCTGGCAGAGTATTTTAGAATTTTTAGGAAAATTAGATTTTGTTTCAAAAAATTTCAGAAAGGTAAACACCGATAATTTCTCGGCGGCGGAAACCTTAATCAACTTTGAGAGAAAATTTTTAGAGAGTTTAGGAGATGACTTTGGCACCCCCGGAGCGATGGCGGAAATATTCAGCTTAATTAACACAATCAACCCAAATGTATATAAATTGGATAAAAGCGAAGCGAATGGGTTAATTAAAAAAATTAGATGGAGTTTGAAGATATTGGGATTAAAGCCAGTTTTACCCAAAACACCTGCCAAAGTAGCTGTTTTGGCCAAGAAACGCGAGAAGTTCAGGGTTAGTAAACAGTTTGTCCAGTCGGACGGTTTGAGAAAGGAAATTAATGATTTAGGATTTGAAGTGGAGGATACGTCCCTTGGCCCTTTTACGTGGCCAAGGGAATGACTAATATCTAATTTCTAATTTCCAACCTTAGATCTTAAGAATCTATCTTAGGTTTTTGTTTTATGAGTAAACAATCATTAAAAGTTCCGCCGAATAATACCGACGCCGAACAATCCGTTTTGGGCGCTATTTTAATTGATAAGGATTCAATTATTAAAGTTGCCGACTTGATAACACCTAGCGATTTTTATCTTCCCGCCCACGAGAAAATTTTTCAAATAATTTTAGAACTTTTTGAGAAACGGCAGCCAATTGATATTTTGAGCGTGACTAGCCGATTAAAAGAAGCCAACCTGCTTCAGGAAGTTGGCGGCTCTAGCTATATCGCTGATTTGACCAATCAAGTGCCGACATCGGCGCATATTGAAAATTACGCCAAGATTGTAAAAGAGAAAAAGACTTTGCGAGATTTAATAAAAGCTTCAGCCGAAATTACCGAAGATGTTTTTGGCGGTACGGATGAAGTTGAAGATTTGCTTGATAGTATCGAGCAGAAAATTTTTGCGATTTCCCAAAAATCAACGCCTCAAAATTTTGTTCATATTAAAGATGAATTAAAAACCGCTTACGAGCGAATTGAGCGGCTGCATCAAGGCGATGGCGCGATTCGAGGCGTGCCGACGGGATTCAAGGGAATCGACAATCTTCTTTCTGGACTACAAAAATCAGATTTAATTATTATCGGCGCGCGCCCTTCGCTTGGCAAGACAGCATTCTCATTAGATATTGCCCGTTACGCCTCGCTTAAAGCCGGCATACCGGTTGGATACTTTTCAATCGAAATGTCCCGCGAACAAGTGATTGACCGCTTAATTTCCTCTGAGTCGCAGGTTTCGCTTTGGAAGCTTAGGACGGGAAGAATTTCTGATGATATGGAATTCGAGATGATTCAATATGCGCTCGATCGGCTTTCAAAAGCGCCGCTTTTTATTGATGATACACCTTCCCCAACACTTTTACAGATGCGGGCGATGGCAAGGCGATTGCAGATCGAACACGGACTCGGATTAATCGTTGTTGATTACCTCCAATTGATTCAACCAAGAACAAAATCGGACAACATGGTTAATCAGGTGACAGAAATTTCGAGAGGACTAAAAGCGCTGGCTCGAGAACTCAAAGTACCGGTCTTAGCTTTATCCCAGCTTTCCCGCGCGGTTGACCAGAGAGACCATAAACAGCCACGGCTTTCGGACTTGCGCGAATCGGGAAGTATTGAACAAGATAGCGACGTGGTTTTATTTATCTACCGAAAGGATAAGGATCGAACTGATATCGAAGCGCCACTCGAAGAGCAAAATGTCGCCCAAATTATTGTAGCGAAACATCGAAACGGCCCCTTAGGAACCGTTAAATTCAAATTTGATTCGGAGAGAGTTTGTTTTCATGAGATTGAAGATAGGTTTGGCGATGCGCCGGCGGGAGAGATGTAATGCGTATTATGATTTAAGATTCAGGAATAATGATTTATGAATTTTTGGATATTAAGCTAGAATTAGTTTATGAACTTACCGGAGCCGATTAAGAAAGTTATTGAACAATTATCCGAGTTGCCCTCAATAGGGCCGCGACAAGCCACCCGGTTGGCTTTTTATTTAATAAACCAAAAGAAGACTTCGATCCATTCTTTGGCGACTAATATAAATAATTTGCAAAAAATAAAACTGTGCCACCGTTGTTTTTTTATCCATCAAAATGCCGGTGAGCTTTGCGATATTTGCGGAGATTCCAGCCGTCGGAAAGATATAGTCGCAATAGTGGAGAAAGAGACCGATTTAATTTCGATTGAAAATACTCGGAAGTTTATAGGAACTTATCTTATCATCGGTCCGGTGGCTAGAACCGGAATGCTAAGCGATACTCAAAAAATCAGAATTGAACACTTGAAAATAATTATTCAAAAAGAGCTAAAGGGACAGGCCGAGGAAATCATTTTAGCTTTCAATCCTACTGGTAATGGAGATTTTAACGCTTCTTTGATTAATCAAGAACTAAAACCACTGGCGAAAAAAATAAGCCGCTTAGGAAGAGGACTCCCAACCGGCGGAGAGATTGAATTTGCGGACGAAGAAACGCTCGGTGAGGCGCTTCTAAGAAGGAATTAGGAATGAAGAATTATGGACAGAGGATTATCCGTGGCGGATGACTAGAACATCGCCGTCTTGAATTTGATATTCTTTCCCCTCAACGCGGAGCTGCCCTTTTTGCTTAGCTTTAACCCAATCCCCCGCTTCTAAAAGTTTTTGCCAGTTTATTACTTCGGCCCGAATGAATTTATTTTCAAAATCAGTGTGGATAACCCCGGCGGCTTCCGGCGCTAGCGCTCCTTTTTTGATGGTCCAAGCGCGAGTTTCATCCTCGCCGGTGGTTAAGAAACTTATTAAATTTAAAATTAAATAGGATTTAGCGATTAAATTTTCAATTTCGGCGTCTTTTGCAAGATCGGCCACGATAAATTCGGCGCCGAGGTTTTCTATTTTTTCTTTTAATTCACTGGAAACATCTTTTTCTTCTCCATTTAGAAGGTATATTTGTTTTTTGGCGGTTAGAAGTTGAAGCTCCTTTACTATTTCTTCATCAGAAAATTTGAGCGCTAATTCATTATTATTTAATTCTATTTTTAGATTTTTTAAAACTTCGAGGCTCTTTATTGATTTTTTATCGCCCCTCCTTACTTCAGCCTCAAGCGAACTAAGGCGTTTTTCAACAGTTTCTATATCTTTCAAAATTAACTCGGTGTTGATGATTTCCAGATCACGAAGCGGATTAACCGAATTTTCGACGTGAATAATTTCCTGATTTTCGAAAACTCTAAGAACAACCACGATGGCCTGGGTTTCGCGAATATGGGAAAGAAATTGATTGCCCAAACCTTCGCCTTTGTTGGCGCCTTTAACGAGACCCGCAATATCATAAAATTCTACTACCGCGGGAATGATTTTTTTAGAATGGCTAATGGCCGCGAGTTTTTCTAATCTTTCGTCGGGAACCGGAACAACGCCGACATTCGGGTCGATAGTAGCAAAAGGATAATTAGCAATATGAACCTCGTTTTTAGTGAGGATTTTAAATAAGGTGGATTTGCCAACGTTAGGTAGGCCGACGATGCCAATACTTAATTTCATACGGGTAAGAATAGCATAATTTTTCGAAAATTCAGCCAAGAAGATTATCTCTCGTAAATTCCAATAAGTTCCGTTTTTTCTATTACGTGGCTGTTGATTGCCGTTTCAAGTTCTGCTTTCGTTGAACCGGATTTTAAATCAAGCACTATATCCAAAGCGTAAAGTTTGAAAAAATAGCGATGTGGCTTGCCGACTGGCGGACAGGGACCAGTGTAACCGATTTCTTGAGCATCATTTAAACCTTCGATACTATTCGCCGATTTGCTTTCCTGTTTAATATTGATTGTTTCGGGATCAATATTCCAGATGAGCCAATGAGTAAAAGTTATTCCTCTTGTAGCATCCGGATCATCTAAAATCAACGCTAAACTTTTGGTGCCAGCGGGAATGTTTTGAATTTGCAATTCTGGATTGATGTTGCCACCGTCACAGGTGAATTTAGCCGGGATCTTTCCGTTACCGGTAAAAGACGGACTTAAAATAAGCATAGATCCTTTTGAATTATTTATTGGCGACTTTTTATTTGGCGAAGGCACTAAAATTAATATCAAGAAAAGTATAACAATAATGGCGAATAATATTAAAACTAATTTTTTGGCGCTTTTCATATTAAATTTTTAATTTCCGCAATTACTTCTTCGGGAATTGGCGCGCCGGGTTTAGTTATGCCGGGAAAACGCCAGACCGAAATTATTTTACGCTGATTTTTTTCTTCTTGAAGCATCACCCAGATTTCGTAGGGATGCTTCTTGCTGCCCGCTGATTGCATCATGGCTATAGTTTTCATCGCAATACCCTCTTCTATTCGCTTGGGCATATTTAATACTCTTTTTGTTCGCTGTTCGGAGATGCCGTAATAGCGCATTTTGGCGCGGCTATGGGTCGTCCAGATGAGTTTTTTGGGGCCTGATAGAATTGGCATTTCATATAATTCTATATCAAAAAAATAAAATAGCGCAGACCTGGTTTTGTCTGCGCTATCATACTTAGGATAGTGATAGATACTTTTAGGCGAGGATGTCCCAATCAAGTGGCGTCTCCGACTTAAGAGCATTTATGATTTCGGCGACTACCTGTTTGAGTTCCAGCATTTTTGGCGGAACGTGCGTCGGAATCGAACCAGCATGAAACGGAGTATTAATTGCTCCGAATGCCAACCGGATAACTCCTATTTCCCTACTTAGCAGGTCATCTTCTCGCCGAATCCACTCGACAAGATTTCGCTGAGCATTTTGGGCGATATAATACGATCCGGCATTTAGCCACGGCGGTAGATCCGTCACCGGGAAACGAGTGATTGCGGACCCAACGACAAGGATCCGTCCTCTTGCATTTAAGAGGTGGGTGAATTCCCGGTAGACATTCAAGAGACCGGTAACCAATATTCCAAAATCATCCTCGAGTGTTTGGTCGTCGAGCGACATCAGATTACGACTCACCTGTCTTTCAAAATCTCCGGGCGGGCAATGGCCGACAGTGTAAATTAGATGGTCAAAGCTTCGGATGCTGTCCAAAAAACTTCTAGCCAGTTGAGTAAGTTGTGGAATTGACTCAACATTGCAAAAATGCTTTTCTAGCTCCGGAAGATCTGGTGTCGATGCTTCCGCTTGCTTTCTGTTTTTGTAAACAGCTGCAACTTTCCCGCCCTCACCGAGAATATCAAGGACGATTTCTTTACCAATTGTTCCAGCGGCGCCAAAAACAAGAGTTCGCGTTCCATCAAAACGTCCGGCCATTACGACCTCCTATTCAAGTTAGTGATTATCAGTTTGCTATCAATATTCTGGGGTATTATTCAAATAATGTCAACTATTTTATCTTTACAAATTTTCGTTATTTTTTGAGGATGGATCCAGCTTTTTTCTGTAACGAAGGGAGGTGGATGGAATGAAGCAAGTGAAAATATTTAACGCCCCTGACGCAACCACCTTGGAAACTGCAGCGAACAAATGGCTCGAAGAAAAGACCGGTTCCAATGCGGTCATTATCCTGAGCCAGAAGTCATCAGCTTTACCCTAAGTTGTCTTAGTGATGACGCTACTCATTTCAGCATGGCGTTTCTGTGCGAAGTAAAAGATCCTGAATCTTCGCCTTCGGAGTAGATGCCAGCATCTGCTAAAAAAATGACCAGTATTAAGGTACTGGCCATTTTTATTATTCCGCTGGAATTAATTTCTTTATATAAGCCAAAGCGCCGTAGAGGCCGCTTTCGTCGCCGAGGCGAGATTTCTCAATGAGCGGCAAATCGGGAAAAACTCGGGGCATTTGACCCAAATGGAATCTAACTCTGTCTACGGGAATGCCAATTTCTTTCATCATCGAGCCGCCTAAAACAACAATATCAGGTGACCAGTGAGCAATGCTATTGTGAATGCCGTAGGCAAGAATTTTGGCCAGCTCATCCCAAACGGCGGGGTCGGTTATTTCATATGGCTTTTTGCCATATTTAGCTTCAACGGCTTTGCCGGAAATGGAATCTTCTAGGGTTTTATAATCTTTCATATCGACGAATTGACTACCGGGCTCGAATCCAGAGACGTTTTCATCGATAACACCATTTACCACTCTGGCTCCACCGACTCCAGTGCTGATGGTGAAATAAACAACGTTATTCTTGCCATTGCCGGCGCCGTAAGTTGCTTCCCCCAATGTGGCTAGGGCGGCATCGTTTTCCAAATAAACCGGCGCTTCTAAAATTTTTTCTAGTTCAATTTTCAACGGCTTGCCGTTCCAACCGGGCATATTGGGCGCGGCGGCAATTTCGGTTTTCTCCCGATTGAACGGTCCTGGCAGACCGCCGGCGACGCCTTTGATCTGAAAGCCATCAAAAAATTCCTCTTTGATTCTTTTGAAAACTAAAACTCCTTCGTTGAATTCGGCCGGAGTCGGAAATACCTTCACGTCACCAAGAGTTTTTCCGTCTTTACAGGCGACAAAACGCATATTTGTGCCGCCGATGTCGAATAATAGATACATGTTTCCTTATTTTTAATTCGCTTAATTATAACACGTTATTTAGTAATCAATCGCTTAAACTCTTCCACCATCGGGATTTGTTCCGGATCGTTGCCATAATAGCTGGCTAGATTGAAAGTGGTCCAATCGGCAACCATAATACTACTGATAATTTTTATCCACTTATCCTTTCCCTCTAAATTAAAAATTTCCACTCCTAGCCCCATTTGGCGATAAAGTTTTTCACAAATAGCCATTCTTTTAATTATTTTTGGATGGTCGGTTTTATCTTTAAGAAAAATGAAATGAAATTTATCACTAAGTGTTTTAGTGGTTTTCCGAACATCAAAGCCGGTCATTTCATTATGATTTAGTTCGGGAAAAATATTATAGAAGGCGGGGATTTTAGCACTTTCATTAAATTTTATTTTCCAGTTATAAGCTACCGCGGAATTTTTTTCGGAAGCGTAAATTACCGGCACTTTATCCCAAAGAATTTCAGCTAAGTATTTGCCCTTTTTCTCGGCAGTTTTTGAATTTAAGGTTTTTGAAAAACCTGAGAAGGTTTTTAATTCTTTTTCGTCGCCGAATAATTTGAGATAGGAAATCAAAATAAAACCGAGAGCCACTCTTGGTTGAATTCCGGTTTGAGGAATTTTTATAAATGGAACTTTATCTTTTTTGGCTAATTCAAGAAGCTTGCCGCCGACGGCAATCGCCGCCAAATTCAGCTTTCGCTTTTTCGCCTCTTGATAAGCGCTAATAGTTTCTTCGGTATTGCCGGAGTAAGAACAAGCAATAACGAGAGTTTCCTTTTCGTCGCTTTTTAAAATATTAGGCAGATTGTAATTTTTATGAACCCGAATGTAGGTTTGAGGGCAGGCAAATTTGATAATTTCGGCAGGAAAAGCCGAACCGCCCATCCCAACCGCCAAAAAACGCTTGCAAGATCCAAGCTTATTTTGATTCTCAATTTTTGGCTTGAAGTCGAATTGTTTTGGGAAATCTCTGATGGATTTTTCCATGGTTTGTTGTGTATCAAGTGTCGTGTATTAGGTATCAAGCTCTAATGCATAATCTTGACAAAGTATAATATTAGGTGTATAATCTGTAAAGAAGCTTTAGTTTGAAACTCTGGAGGATTTATGAAAGTTAAGATTAAGTCTAGTGATGTTTTTCTTTTTCTCGGGTTTACAGCTGCCTCTGGCACTATGTTTGGCTTGGCGACTCGCAGTTATTTGATCGGATTTGGTGTCGGTTGCGCACTTTGCGCTCTGGTGTTTGCGATGTATATTGTTAAAAACATCGACAACTAGTAACGACGAACGAAAACTCGGCTGCGGCAATTAATTTTGTCGCGGCTTTTTATTTTACTCCAATCAGATCTAATAATTTTGAGCGATCAAAGCCGACGACAATATGGCCGCCGATATCGATCACCGGAACCCCTAGTTGGCCTGATTTCTCGATCATTTCATCTCTCGCCGCCATATCAACGGCGACATCCTTTTCTTCGTATGGAATTTCTTTCTCTTTAAAAAGAGCCTTGGCCATCTTGCAATAGACGCAGGTGGGAGTGCTGTAGATTATTACGTGTTTCATATAGCATGTAACATATAACAGTTTTTCGACCGTTTTATTTTACCATAATTACCAATTTTCATTCCATTAGGTTACGCAAAGCGCAATATTCACATTTTTTGTCACTACAGCGGTTGGACCAAAAGCTTAAATTGACAATCTCGCCCGCGATTTTTTTGATTGTTTCCTTTAACTCTTCAGTTTCGGCAGAAGTTATTTCAAAGACTTCCTTTTTAAAAATTCCCCGCTCGTTCGGTTCGATGAAATCAATTACACCGGCATCCATACTCCAGGTTTTTTCCGGTTTTAAATCTAAAAGAATTTTATATAAAACCAGTTGTCTTTTATAGTCGCCAGTGCCAAGTTTTGTTCCGCCTTCAATCGAATTTCGACTCTCTGGTTTTTTGGTTTTATAATCGACCACAATAACATGAGTGGGATTATCCTGAATTTCCAGTTTATCCAGATTGCCGACGAGTTTTATGTTATCCGCTAAATGAACGCCGCTAATTTTAAATTCATTTATAGTATTGTAATTCCAAATATTTTTATAGAAATCGAAATATTTTGGCAAGAAGCTCTCGCCTTTTTTATAGATTTCCAAAAATTCATTTTCATTTAGCGGCTCCCGTTCTAGATTCTGGCGAAATCTTTCTAATAGAAATTTACTATCAATATTATTGCCTTTTCTTTTTTCATCAAAGAAATTTTTAAGCGCGAAATGGACGGCGGTGCCAAAAATTTGATGCTTGCTTTTGGCTTTCGGAATCCGAACTAAATTGAGATAAAAATACCGCCACGGGCACTTAAGGTAGTTATTAAGCGCGGTTACTGACAATCCCCTCTTCTCAAAAATATCTTTTACATACTCCGCGTTTTTTAATGTTGGCTCTTCATTAACTCGTTTGTTAAAAAGAAGATTTTGGTTTTTAGTTATTTTTTCTCCAAATTCTTTATCATCTACTTCTTCTTTAAGTTCTTCTTTAATTTCATTTATAAATTGGCTGGGTACTTGCTCTCGGCCATCTGGTGAATGGCGGCTCCAGGTAATGTAGACCGATTTTTTGGCGCGGGTCATCGCCATATAGAAAAGCCGGCGTTCGTCCTCGTTTTTTTCGATTTTACTTATATCAATACTGGTTTTGATTGGCAAACTAAATCCGCCGAATTCCCGCCGATTGCCCCAATGGCCATCAGAGGCACCAATAATAAAAACAAAATCAAATTCTAATCCTTTCGCTCGATGGGCGGTCATTAAACGGATAGCCTTGGCATTGCGGGCGGAACGGCCGGTAATTGAAACTCCGTGGCTTTCTAAAATTTCCAAATATTCGATATAGTTTCTTAAACTAAAATCCCGGTGATTCTGAACGATTTTTCTGATTTCATTAAATAGGGTTCCTAATTTTTCTAATTTTTGAAAGCGCTCGTTTTTTAACAGTTGAGCAAAAAGTCCCGATTCCCTGACAACTCTTTCGAAAAACTCAAGGAAATTTTCATTTTTACTTTTTTGTTGCCAGTCACGAATATTATTGTAGGCGGAAATAATCGTTCCGGCGTTTTCTAGGTCGGTAATATCTTTTGATTGGGCAATTAGGCGATGAATCGATTTTTTATCGTCTTTAGATTTTTGAATTAAAGCGTAGATATCAAGTGGATCGATATTCAGAAAATCGATATGGAGAGCGGAAATTAATTTTTCATCATTGCCAAAATCATTAACCGCAATCAAAAGCCGATTTAGTTTTTTTATCTCGGAATCATCAAGAATGTTTAAATCCGATTCGATAACGTAAGAAATTCCTTTTTTACTAAGAAAATCGGCAATCGAAAAAACATCGCGATTTTCCCGGTAAAGAATGGCGATTTCGTTAGGCGGGGTTCCAGCTTCTAATTTTTCCCGAATTTTTTCCGAGATAAAAAGCAATTCAGCTTCGGGCTGGGAAAAGTTTAAAATTTTAATTTTTTGGCCGCCAAGTGACGTTCGAGATTTCAGAGGCGCGAAAATTGTCGCTTGATTTTTCTCAATTAAACTTTGGGCGGAATCAAGAATACTTTGCGGCGAACGATAATTTTCTTCTAAGTTAATAAGTTTTACAGCCGGATATTTTTTTTGAAAATACAAAAAATTATCCAAGCTAGCACCTTGAAAGCGGAAAATCGCTTGCTTTTCATCTCCAACAACAAAAAGATTGGGATTCGGGTAAAAACTGGCGAGGAGCTCTAGGACTCGGTTTTGAGCGCCGTTTGTGTCTTGATGCTCATCAACTAGCAAATATTGATATCTTTCTTGAATTTCTAGTAGAAAATCCTCTTTTTTTTCTAAGGCCTCGATGGTTTTCAAAATCATATCTTCAAAATCATAGAGCCGCCTCTGTTCTAATTCCTTCTGATAGGCGAAGTAAATTTTGGATAGCTCGGAATTTTTTTCAATTTGTTTAAGTTGTTTTTGATACACTCCTTTCATTTTTCCCTTGTGGGCGCCTTGCTCATAATAAAGATCATCATTTTTTTCAAAATTACTTTTTTCTTCTCCCATCAATTTTTCGAATTCCTGGTAATCTAAGCCTTCGTTTTTAAGGTCGCGAATAGCACTAAGAATATCCCGGACGTGAAAAAAATTATCGCCGAAAGGTTTGAGATTTTTAAACTCATTTTCTTCAATTATTTTGCGAATAACAGAAATACGGTCAACTTCGTTGGCATTTTTTCGGCCGATGATCTCGTCAAAGTGCTCCGGGTAACCTTGGATTAAACGATTGCAAAAACCGTGAAAGGTGGAAATATTCACGTAATAGCCCCGGCTTCCAATTAAAGAAACGAGACGGGAGCGCATATTAGCAGCCGCGGCTTCAGTAAAGGTAAGAGCTAAAATAGAATCGGCGGCGGTGTCGGTTTTTTCTAAAATATTAGCGATCCGGACAGTTAGGATTTGAGTTTTACCAGTGCCGGGACCGGCGATAACCATAACCGGACCCTCAATTGTTTCAACGGCTTCCCGTTGCTTTTTATTTAATTGGCTAAGGAGAATTTCAAATTTTTCGGAGGTCATTAAATTTTAAAATCGAATATACTTCTCCCACCGATGGTAAAGTTCTTTGGTGGCAACGAGATCACCAACATTATAAATGGCGATTTCTTTATATTTCTTCTCTTTAAATAAACGGCTAACATCATCGCCTGTAACACCATCGGCCTTAGGGCTTTTAATTCCAAAAGCGCGGCTCCAGAGGTGGAGATTACCTTTTCGGTGATAAACGGCACCGTAGAATGAAAGCTGGTCTAAGAGGTCGATATGGCGGCAATTTCGCTGTTGATACAAATACCGACCTTCCATTAAATCTTTAGTAGGGCGAATTTCGTGAACCGCGGAGCGGGTTGCTAAAAATGGAACGTCAAAAGCCCGGCCATTGAAACTGATAAACTCATCATAATTTTTGGCGCCTTGCCAAAAACTTTCGAGCATCTCTTTTTCACTCATTGGTTTGAATTTAAAATTATCGTCAGTCCATTCTTCTGCTTTTTTATCAGGAGATTGGAAGTAAACAACGCCTTGATTTTTTTCCACATCAAGAACGCCGATAGCGACGATTTCTCCGGTTAGAGGCGAAAAACCCAGGCCATCCTTTAATTCGTTTAAGGCAAAGTTATATTCCTCATCGCTTAATGATTCCTTTTTAAGCCAGCGGGTCAGGGATTCTTGAGTGGCTTTATCTAATTCATCAAAATTTTCACCTATGGTTTCAATATCAAAAACTAATTTAGGCATTTCGTTATTCTAGCCTATTTTACGAAAGATACCATTTTTTAAATTCCCAAAAACGACTCTCGGAAATGGCGCTTCGAATTTGCTTCATTAAGTCATTAAAAAAATAAACGTTATGGATAGTGGCATATCGGGCGGCGTTTAATTCCTTATTTTTAAATAAATTGTGAAGTTCGGATTTGGTTACATTTTTTTCACCGCAAATTTCACATTCGCAGCCTTCACCGAGCGGACTATCGTCGGCAGTATAAATACCCTTCTTGATATCAAACCGCCCGCCTTTGACCCAAATGGCGCCGTGGCGGGCTTCGCGGGTGGGAATAACACAATCCATAGTATCCACTCCCCTTTCAACCGCTTCAAAAATATCGTCAATGCGACCAATGCCTAGTAAGTGTCGAGGCTTAGTTTTATCTAACAACGGATTAACCCAACTTAATTCCTGAAAAGTATTACCTTTTTTACTACCGAAAGAACTACCGAAAGCGCCGCCGATGGCAAACCCATCAAACGGAAAATTATTTATAAACTTGGCGCTTTCTTTGCGAAGATCCTCAAAAATTCCACCTTGGACTATGCCGTAGATGAATTGATCCGAAGTTTTGGCCTCAAGCGAACGTTCGGCCCATTGATGAGTTCGAACCATCGCTTTTTTCGTGTATTCATAATCGTGCAAAGGCGAACTCGGTTCGTCAAAAGCCAAAACAATGTCGGCGCCAAGCTGTTCTTGAATCTTCATTGACAATTCGGCATCAAGATAAATTTCTTCACCCGACTCATCTTGAAAATAAACTCCGGAATCGGTAACCCGGACGATTCCAGCTTCGCTTTCTCCGCTAGGTTTTTGTTTTATTTTTCCAGTGCCATGTTCACGAGCTGAACCCATACTAAAAACCTGGAAACCGCCGCTATCAGTCATAATCGGACCAGACCATTCCATAAATTCATGGAGGCCAGGAAATTCGTTCAGGCCTTCATCACCTAAAGATTTCCATAAGTGAAAGGTGTTAGAAATAATTACCTGCGTTTGGGTTTTCGGAATGTCCTCCGGCTCAAGACAGCGAATGTGGCCATCGGTACCGACGACCACGTAGCTTGGGGTTTCTATTTTTCCGTTCTTTGTCTCAATCGTCCCTAGCCGAGCTTCGCCGTCATTTTTTAAAAGCTTATATATCGACATTTAACTAATACTAGCAAAGACCTCTCTTTCAGCGAGAGGCAAAATTTTACAGATTATTTGATATTTATTAAAAATTTGATATACTCGCACTAGTCCTTTCCTTTTCTATCATAGATTTTGCTCCCGGCATTTCGGGCTTGATCAGTCTTTTCGGTGTCTTAGGGTGTTTGCTTATCAGAACAGTTTACACTCACGCAGTTTACAACTCCTTTTGCCGGGAGTCTTTTTTTATTCAAGTAATCCTCTTCTTTCCTCGAATTCTTTTTTGGTGATTTCCCCTTTAGCAAAACGCTCTTTCAATATCTCAACTGGAGTAATTCTTTGCTCTTCGTGAGAACTAGCTTGATTGGAATGAGAATTATTCTTACTTAATTCTCTAATAACCCAAACCACTGATAATATTATAAAAACCCAAAAAACAATTACCCCAATAAAATTTACGATTCCCCAACCAAAACCATACATATGGCCGGCGAAAAAATTATCCATCATTTAACTTTTATTTAATTCAATTTCAACGACCTTTTTCCGTTTTAACCCAAAAATACAAACAAAAAAAATAAGGGTTGAGGAGGCGGCAGAAGTTAGACAATATTCACATAACTCATGAATAACGAAAAATTGAAGATAGGTTAGAAAAAGTGAAAAAGCAAAACCAAGACCACTGAGAATCACGATAAAAGAAGCATAGCGATAATTTCTATATTTAAAGCAAAATAAAATTAGAATAACAAGAAAAGTATAATAAGCAGCTCCGAATATTCCTAAGGGGATTGATCCGATTTTTGAATAAGAACTATTCAGGACCTGACTACAGCCGCCCCCCGGAGCGCAAATCGCGTCAATGCCGGCCAAAGCAGCATAGCTCAAGTAGCCGGTGTCAATTAGGCCGACTAAGGCGAGGATGAGTATGGAATAGAGAATCCAATTTTTGGTTTGACTTATTTCAACCATAATAAAAATTATTTTTCAGATTCGATCTCTAGGAGCCGGTTATATTTAGCGATTCTTTCGCCGCGAGCGGGAGCGCCAAGTTTAAGGCCGTCAGCGCCAACACCTACGGCCAAATCGGCAATAAAATCGTCATTTGTTTCCCCGCTCCGATGCGAAACAATAACCTTCCAGTCGTAATTTCTTGATTTCTTAATCGCTTCTAGAGTTTCAGTGATAGTGCCGATTTGATTGGGCTTGATAACAATAGCGTTAATCGCTTTGGCGGCTTCGGCTTTTTCGATAAGTGATACGTTGGTAGTGGTTAAATCGTCACCAACTATCCAAAGATTTTTTTTAGCCTCAGCTTTAAATTTGGCGAAATTTTTAAAGTCATTTTCGTTGAATAAATCTTCTAGAAACAGAAAATTAAAATCGTTTATAAAGTTTAAGTAAATACCAAAAAGATCATCAGGGCTGATTTTTTTAATATTACTAGCGGCGGCATCAAGACCTAAATTTACTTCGGCAGAAAGTTTCAAATTTTTTAAAACAAGAGAAATCATTTCAAATGGTTCGCTATTATTTTTAAAATCCGGCGCAAAACCGCCTTCATCTCCAACACTAGTTGAGCCCGGGCCAAATTTTTCATTGAGCGAATCACGGAGCCGGTTATAAATTTTAACAATTTTTTCAATCGCTGAGCTAAAGTTTTGAGATTTGGGGATTACCAGATATTCTTGAAAATCCAAATTATTACCGGCGTGAAGTCCGCCGTTTACAAGATTAGCCAAGAGGCGAGGCCGAGAGTTCGGAATTATGGAAAGACCGCTTAAATCGCGGAAATATTTCCAGAGATAAACGTTTTTTGATTTAGCCGCGGCTTTGGCGGCGGCTAGAGATATGCCAAGAGTGGTATTGCCGCCGAGTTTTGATTTAGAACGGGTGCCGTCGAGTTTTATTAAAGTTTGATCGATTTTTTCTTGATTAAAAACATCAAATCCATGAAAAATTTTGGAAAGAGATTTAATTTTTTGAATGGCTTTTTGGGGTGGTAGAAAGATTGCTTCGCTTGAACCCCGGCTTTTACCTTGCGGGATCGCGGCTTTGGCGATTACGCCGTCTTGTAGAGCGAGGCTGACCTCGATAGTCCAGTCGCCGCGAGAATCTAAGATTGGGCGGCCTTCGATGTTTTTTATTTTACTCATTTGGCAAGATTAGTTGGCGCTCCACTTTGGAAGGCTTTTATATTATCCACAGTAGTTTGAAGAATTCTTTGGAGGGCTTCGCGAGTGTTGAAAGCATTATGGGGAGTAATAATCACATTAGGCATATCGATTAAGACGTGATTGGCCAGTGCCGCGCGAAGATTATGCTCTTCGGGGTGGCCGCTCACGATAAAATCCAGTTCGTCTTTAATAATTCCTTCTTCTTCTAAAACATCTAAACCGGCGCCGGCTAGCTGGCCGTTTTTTAGAGCTTTAACTAGAGCTTCCGTCTCAACAACCGGACCGCGGCTGGTGTTAATTAAATAGGCGCCTAGTTTCATTTGGTCTAAGGTTTGCTCGTTTATTAAATGATGGGTTTCTTTGAGATAGGGTACATGAAGGGTGACAATATCGCTTTTGGCGAGGAGTTCGTTTAATGGATAATAAGAAAAACCTAAAGTCTTGGCGGCTTCTTCGTTGGGAAAATTATCGGAAGCGATTACATTCATTTCAAAACCTTTGGCAATGCGAATAACATTCCGGCCGATTTTGCCGGTACCAACAACGCCGAGAGTTTTTCCTTGGAGATCAAAGCCGGACATTCCTTCGAGATTAAAACTGCCCGTCTCGCGGATTTGGTCGAAAGATTTAGAAACTTTTCTTGAAAGCGATAAAATTAGGGCAAAGGCATATTCCGCCACAGTCTCTTCGCCATACGATGGCACGGTCGCCACGGCGATATTTTTTTCTTTGCATTTATTCAAGTCGACATTATCGTAACCAGTCGAACGGGCAGTAATTAGTTTTAGATTGGGAAAATCATCAATAACCGTCGCGTCAACTGTGGAATCGACAAAAACCGAAATTACTTCAAAATCTTTTTGTTCTGGGAGATGGTCTTTATCTAAAATTTCATCATAAAAAACCGGTTCGTTATCCGGAATTTGATTTTTTATCGCGGTGGTTAGGAATTCTTTCTCCCAGGGCTTAGCGCCAAAAAAGGCTATTTGCATAGGGTAATTATACAGGATTGGCAAAAAAAGACCACCGATGGAACTTACTACGGTGGACTTCTTTATTTGGAAAGATTTATCAACCTATTCTGATTCGTTATATTTTGAATCTCTAATCTTTAAAAGCTTTCGGTTGATAGCAACAATTTTGTCCTGTACTTCGTCCGAATTTCCTCGATTTTTTGTTAGCTCCTCACCTTGTTTAACTAATTCTTCACGCATTTTTTGAAGCTCATGTGGATCATCCGAAAATCCTGCGCCAATATTGTCTAAATATTCTTCACGCTGTTTTCTTTTTTCGTCATGATCCTTCATACTTTCTCCTGGTTGCAACGATTCCAATCCAGGAACACGTTTCACAGCTTCGGGATTTTCTTCATTATTACCCGGAAAACCTTCTTTTGACATAATATTATTTTAAATATTTTAGATTCCGCCCTTTTGTTTATTGTTACATATGAGTGAACTTTTAGCAAAAACATCAATGACGGATTTTTACTGTTTCACTTACAACGTTTTTCCTTCTTTTTTGGCGATAGTAAGAAGAGTTGAGACAACAACATCCGGATTGACGGAAATGCTGTGAATCCCCTTTTCAACTAAGAACTCGGCAAAGTCAGGGTAATCGGACGGCGCTTGACCGCAGATGCCGATATAGCGGAAACGTTCGTTGCACTTCTTGATAACTATTTCAATTAGTTTTTTGACCGCCGGATTATTTTCGTTGGCGATATAGCTTAACGTACCCGAGTCCCGATCGAGACCGACGGTCAACTGGGTTAAATCGTTCGAGCCAATCGACATGCCGTCAAAAATTTCCAGGAATTCATCAGCTAGTAAAACGTTCGATGGAATCTCGCACATCACATAAACCGGCGTAATTTTTTTGGTTTTTATTTTTTGTGTTTCGGCGATGTAGCGAGAAACTAAACCGGATTTGGCTAAAATTTGCAAAACTTTTATTCCCTCTTCTTCGGTACGGCAGAAAGGCACCATCGGGATAACATTATCTAATCCCATTTCATCACGAACTTTTTTCATCGCTAGACATTCAAGCTTAAAAGCGGCTTCGAACTTTGGATCGTAGTAACGAGAAGCGCCGCGCCAACCAGTCATTGGATTTTCCTCGTTCGGCTCGTAAAATTCACCGCCCAGTAAGGTTCTATATTCATTAGTTTTGAAATCAGAAAATCGGACGATTACCGGTTTCGGGTAAAAAGCGGCGCCGATTTTGGCAATGCCGTAGGCAAGATTGTCAACGTAAAAATCATCTTTCTCTTTCCAACCGCGAGTTTTTTTATCAATCTCGCTTTTAATGCGAGCGGGCATTTTTTGGTAATTCAGAAGAGCTAAGGGATGGATACCAATCGCTGAAGCGATAATAAATTCTTCCCGCGCAAGACCGACGCCGTCGTTCGGTAAAAAAGATTTTTCAAAAGCGGTTTCAGGGGTGGCGATGTTCACCATTAACTTAGTGTGAATCTTTGGCAAGGTTTTTACATCATTTTCAACAATTTTATATTTGATAATTCCCCGGAAAATAATTCCTTCGCTGCCAGTTGTATCCACGGTAATTTTATCGCCGGTTTTAATTTTTTGCGTGGCGTTTTCGGTTCCAACCACGCAAGGAATTCCTAATTCCCGTGAAACGATCGCGGCATGCGAGGTTCGACCGCCCTTATCAGTAACAATCGCCGAGGCGATTTTCATAATCGGTTCCCAGTCGGGATCCGTCATACCCGTTACTAGAATTTCACCTTTTTTAAATTCACCAAGTTTCTTGGTTTCCAAAATAACTCTGGCGCTGCCGGTGGCGATGCGGCTGCCAACCGAGGCACCTTTAGTGATAATCGGACCTTCGTCGGAGCGGACATATTCTTTTACCTTAGTGAAATCGCGATCGGCGTGAATCGTTTCCGGCCGAGCTTGGACAATAAAGAGTTCACCGGTTTTGCCGTCTTTTGCCCATTCAATATCCATCGGCGTCCATTTTTTATTTCTATTGGAGTAATGCTCTTCAATAAGATATCCCCAGGTGGCGAGTTTTAGAATTTCTTCATCGGATAAAACAAATTCATTTTCTTCTTTTTCGGTAGTAGAAATAACTTTGGTTTGTTTAATCCCCTGCCCGGTGGCAGAATAAATCATCTTTTTATTTTTGACGCCAAGATGCTTGCTGATTATCGGTTTTAATTTCTGATCGGGTTTATTAAGCCCGCCTTTGAAAACGAAAAATTCATCGGGAGTGACTTCACCCTGGACAATCATTTCACCTAAGCCCCAAGAGGCGTTGATTATGATTACGTTTGGAAAACCCGATTCGGTGTCGAGAGTGAACATTATCCCCGAAGCGCCCATATCGGAGCGAACCATTTTTTGAACGCCAACCGAGAGAGCGACTTTTAGGTGATCAAATTTTTTATCAACGCGATATGAAATAGCCCTGTTAGTAAAAAGCGAGGCCATGGCGGCGCGAGTGGCTTCCATTACTTGGTTTATGCCGCGAATGCCCAGATAGGTTTCGTGCTCGCCAGCAAAGCTGGCGCCGGGCAGATCTTCGGCGGTAGCGCTCGAACGAACCGCCACATCAATATTTTTGCCGTAGGTTTTTTCCATCTCGACATAACCGGCGGCAATCGCTTTCTTTAAATCATCGGGAAAATTACTTTTTTTAATTTTTTCCCGAATTTCTTTCCCGCGCTTGGCAAGATTTTTTAAATTGGAAGTATCGAGGTCTTTTAGACTATTTTTTATGAACTCATCAAGTTTCGTTTCTTTTAAAAAGTAGCGGTAAGCATCGGCGGTGACCACAAAGCCAGAAGGAATGTTTACGCCTTTTGGTTTGAGATTTTTCAACATTTCGCCGAGCGAAGCATTTTTGCCGCCGGCAATAGCGACGTCTTTTATTCCGAGTTTTTCCATGGGAACCACCATGGTGTTTGTACTTTCTTTTTTATTTCGTTTTAAAATATTTTTGAGCATTTATTTTGTTATTAAGTTGCGACTTTATTTTTTAAAGCAATCACCAAATCCGAAACATTGGAGCCAGTATTGCCGGTTAAGATGTAATCTCCAGTTTTTTCAAAAAAATTATACGAGTTATTATTTTTTAGATACGATAACGAATCGACCTTATTTATTTCAGCATTCTTCTTGGTAATTATATCACAAATCGCTCCGGCATGATCGGTGTTATCTCTTCCATCGGAAGCGATGGATAAAATTATTTCGTCATTTTTGACTTCGCTGAGAGCACCTAGGACTAATTCTTGATTACGGCCGCCTTTGCCCTGGCCTTTTATATTAACCGTTGTTTCACCGCCATAGAGAAAAACTTTTCCGAAAGAAGATTGATGAAGTTCAACGGCTAGGTTATTGCCAACGCTTTGGGCTTCGCCGGTCAGGTGCGTAGAACAGATTTCGCTTTCATATCCTAATTCCTTTGATTTTTCGGCCATGGCGAATAGGGCAACCTTATTCGAAACTAAAAGAATATTTCTTACTTTTTTAAAATATTTATCCTCCTTGGGGGTTTCCGTTAAGCCGCAATTATTCAAACCGCATTTTTCGAGAACATCAAACTCGGCTAAAATTTTTGCCGCGTCTTGAATAGTGGTGTTGTCTTTTACGGTTGGTCCGGAAGCAATAAACTCTATATCGTTGGTCGGGATATCGGAAAAAATTAAGGAAAGAACATTGGCCGGGTAGGCGTATTTCGCCAGAAAACCGCCGCGAGCGAGAGATAGATGTTTTCGAACCGTATTGACGTGAACAATATCAACACCAGAATGGATTAAATTATCCAATATTGCGGCCTCGGCTTGGCAACTCATTTCATCTGGTAAACAAAGTAAAGTGGAGCCGCCGCCAGAGATCAAAAAAATGACAAGATCGTCTTCATCTAACTTACTAAGAAGTTCGACAATTTTTTTCGATGCATCAACATTAGTTTTGGTCGGTAAGGGATGAGTGCCAGTTAAAACTTTTACTCGACTGGAAATATATCCCTTTCGAACATCGAGGGCGATTCCTTTTGTGACCCGATAATCCAAAATATTTTGAAGCGCCGAGATACCATCAAGAGCACACTTACCAACGCCAATCAGAATAATTTTTTGATTTTTTTTAAGTGAAAATTCCTCCTTTTCAACAATAAGCTTATCACCAACAACTTTAACGGATTTTTTTATAGCCAGTTCGGTGTTAATCGCTTTTAGTCCGGCTTCGGCAATTTCCAAAATTGCCTTGCGGGCATCAGACTTAGTAAGCGAGTCAAAATTCTTTATGAGCATTTTGGGATGGTACAAATATACTAATAGTGCTAATGATACTAATCAAATTGTTGTTGCTTAATTTTAACATATCTAGTCTTTCCTATTTTTATATTGACATTTATATAATTAAGTGATTGTATTGTTTTAGTAAGTTGAGTAACTTTTTTGGAGGTTTTGTTATGTTTTGGTTGGTAGGCGGTTGGCTTGTTTTAGGTTTGGTCGGCTCAGTTCTTATGTTTATTGCCGATCGAGTGAGTGCTCCCTCTGCTCCAAAATGGCTTGGAGAAAAATCTAGGGTTGCCCACTTTGCAGTGGGCCTGATATTTGGTTTACTCACTTTTGTTCTCGGTATTGCGGGTTTGGCAGATTCCCTTCTCGCTCGTCAGAATCGATGCCGTTTACGAAATTCGTAACTTGCAACGCCCCTTTTTGAATCCCTGTTACTAGGGATTCTTCTTTTTCACTTGAATTTGACTTTTTCAGACAGGCGAGTATACTGGAAGCGTAATAAATGGTACCCCTTGGCGGGGGTTTTTTATTACCTTAAAGCCCAGCAAAACAGGGCTTAAAACAGGAGAAAGGCTTCTTGGTTCGCGCCTAGCGCAGAAATAACCAGAAAACCTTACCTGATCGATCCGGATATATGGGTTGACGGATTGAACCTTGAAATATGCATACATTAGCGTTACTAGCGATAGGAATCGCCAGCTTGCAACCGATTGCTGCCAGTACAGTTAACAGCACTTCCCCCCGAATTTATTCGGTGGAAAGCGAAGTTAACCAAAGTACGGTCGCTTATACGACCACTAAGGTGAAAGACACTCTTCATCTGTGGGTGACGGCTTACTCAAGCACCCCAGATGAAACCGACGACACTCCTTTCATCACCGCAACCGGAAACCGGGTGCGAGATGGAATTGTGGCAACTAACTTACTGCCTTTCGGAACAAAAATTATGATTCCGGAATTTTTCGGAGAAAAAGTATTCACGGTGGACGATCGAATGCATCCAAGAAAAAAAGAGAATGTTGATGTTTGGATGCCAACGAAAGCGGAAGCGATTCATTTCGGCCTTGCCTATAGCAAAATTATCGTATTAGAATAAAACGCAAAAGCGGTCCTTCGGGGCCGCTTTTGTGTTTCCCGTGAGATCAGTTAAGGTGATAGAATTAAATAATGAAACAATCAATGTTCGAACAAGTAGGAAATTTTAACGAAAACCGAGAAAATGTTGGCTTGATTTTATCCGCCGCCGAAAAACGACCGGAGCTTGATAATTTTAGTGACATTTTTCCGACAGATGAAATAAAGCGTGATGAGCAACTTTTAGCGGCCGCTAAAAGGAATTTTTCTGAAAACGAAGAACATTTAACGGACGAAGAGGTGCAGAAAACTAGGGAGGGAAAATTAAGAAGTGAAGCGTTGGAAATTTTAGTCACTAATCAGGCGGAATTGAACGACTGGTTCGGTGATAATGTTCTTATTTCAAGAACAACGGAGTTCGATGATGTTATAAATCACGTTGATGCCGTTTTAGAATTTGACCTAGGGGAAGATAATCCCGAGACAATTGCTTTGGCGGTGGATGCTTCAATGCGGAATGATTATCACTTAACAACTTCAAAAATTAGAAGAAATATCAAAAGCATCACAGGAGAAACAAGACCGACCGAGGTAAAATATTTTGAATCTCAAATTGATCGGAATAAACGCAGTTTAAGGCACATTATTCCAGTGGTGGTTGGATTGGAGGGAAATAATTGCAATCAACTTTTTGCCGATTTTGCGCAAATTATTAAATTAAAGAGAATACCAGAAAAAAATGGCCTCCAAAAAGAAACCCTTCATAATCTAAACGAAAAGATGAAGACTAATCCGGCGCAAATAGCTTTTCTTTTAGAGATTCAAAAACAACTGGAATTTTATAAAAATTTAGTGGAAAAAAAGACCACAGAGGAAGGTGTGAATTCTAAACAGCTAGAAAGGTTAATCGGCATAATTGATTCCGTTCTGTCTGAAAAGAAGGATATAAAATTAGGAGAATTGGAAAACGATGGAGTTTTAAAAACAATTATCCAGAATACCGCGGTGTCTTAATCTAGAAAAATTCAATTTTTCCACAATTTTTCAACTGGATCTCCCCTATTTTTATTGACAATGTCTTACTAGGTGGGAATATAAAAGTAGCTTTGCCGGGGGAGATCGATGTTCCGGTTAACAAAAATAAAATAAGGATCCAAATCGTGGCAACCTGCGGGTTCGCCCCTGCGGATACCAATATTATTAATTCGCGGAATCATCGCTTTTCTCCGAAATAGCAAAGCGATTCCTTTCAAGTCGGAAAGGGCAAAGTTCCTGCCGATCGGGCATGGAATTTTGTTAAGTTTAAAAAATAAAGAACCAAAAACCGGTCCCGCTAAGCGGGACCGGTTTTTAAATTGAATCTTAAACTTGTTTTTTGTCTTTACTAAAAACGAAAAGATAGAGAATTTCTAAGATGCCGATGGTATTGACGATCAAAAGAACGATAAACCACCATTTTTCTTTTCGACCGGCGGCCTTCCAGAGCGCAAGACCTTTCCAGATAATGCTCCAGATAAAAATAAGAGAAATTAGCCAAGCGTAGTTTGTTACGAAATCTGGGCCGAAATAATTCTGTAAATTTAGAAAGTTAAAATTCATTTTTTTATTTAAGCCCTCACTAATTTTGGTGAGGGAGTAAATTTTCGGCGACCTTTTTCTCTTTTATTAGATTAATTATATTTATAATTCCCAAAATTAAAATTCCGGGGAGAAAAATAAAATTTAGCACCACAGCAAAAAGAGGCCAAGAATCACCTGGAGACAACGACAGCCAGTTGGAAAAAATGTAATTTGATAGAAAAGACGAGTGGATGAATAAATAAGGAATTAGCGTTAGGATTATACCCCACCAATATTTTTGGAATGTTAAAAATATACCGCCAATCATCAATATGAAAAGGGGTATAGAGAAGGGAATAATATCAAAGACAGTGAACAACAATCCAAACATTGCTGCCGCTTCAATACAAACAATGATTAAAAAGGATTTCAATAATTTTGAATAATTTTTAATTTGGTTTGAATTCTCGGCGATATTTTTTTTAAAATGAGCTAATGCCATACTTCCCAATATTAGCACTCCAATACTAAAAATTGCTGAAATGTCTAGGAGTACATTATAGGAAGATGGTGCATCACCACCAAAACCGAGAGCAAGAATAGATATAAGTGATTCAATGAGGGCTACCGCGCTTGATATTATGGCAATTAATATGCCGAGCCGTTTTCTTAGGAGAGCTAACCAAATCCCCACAAGCATTAGGATGAGAAAAAGAACAGAAATTAAAAAAATAATTCCGCGAGGTCCGTCGTTGATCCAATAACGCGTTATTTCAAACATCGATACTGCTTCAATGCAAATGGCGACTAAAAAAACTTTAAATAATTTCGAATAATTTTTCATTTTTTTATTCTAAATTTTCTGATACTTTTTCCCAATTGACCACATTCCACCAAGCCGCAATATAATCAGCGCGGCGGTTTTGGTATTTTAGATAATAGGCGTGTTCCCAGACGTCCAAAGTCAAAAGCGGTTTAAGTCCTTCGATCAATGGGCTGTCTTGGTTGGCGGTGGAATGAATCTTTAATTCCCCTGCCGGAGTTTGGCTTAACCAAACCCAACCGCTGCCAAAACGGCCGGTGGCGGCTTTAGTGAAAAGTTCCTTAAAGTTAGTAAAGTTTTGAAAATTTTTATTGATTAATTCGGCTAGTTCGCCAGTTGGCTCGTTGGGCTTGCCCGCCACAGCTTCAGCGGAGGCGGGCGCCATAACTTGCCAGAAAAAGCTGTGATTTAGATGGCCGCCGCCGTTATTTTGAACGGCCGTTCGGATATCTTCCGGGATACTAGCTGGGTTTTTAATTAATTCTTCAAGCGGTTTTTCAAACAACTCGGGATATTTTTCCAGCGCGGCGTTCAAATTATTAACATATGCTTGATGGTGTTTGGAGTAATGAATTTCCATCGTTTGCGCGTCGATGTACGGCTCAAGGGCGTTGTAGATGTATGGAAGCTGGGGAAGAACGTGTTTAGCCATGTAGTATGTAAAATGTGTAATTTACGACTCCAAAATTATACCACAAAACATTTCTTCAAAATTTCGACATTTTCTTTGTCTGGTCCAAGATTATCAAAACCGGGAACTTCTAAAAGCCACGGCAAAATATTAATTCTTTTTTCTTTTGCGAGATTCTTGAAACCATTAAGGCCAATAAAACCCTCGCCGAGATTTTCATGGCGATCATTATGGGAATTGAAAGCGGTTTTGGAATCGTTTACGTGAAGGGCGGCAAAATTTTCTAGACCTACTCCCCTATCCCATTCGTCGAAAAGTTTTTTAATATTTTCCGGCGAATAAGATTCTATAATCCCCGCTTCGAAAGCGTGGGCAGTATCAAAACAAACTTTGGCGCGCGGAGAATTTATTTTTTCTAAAAGCTGGCCGACTTCCTTAGCATTTGAACCGAGTTTCTGTCCCCCGCCGGCAGAATTTTCCAGAATAATTTTAGCCTGACCGGGGACTTCTTTAAGCACTTTTTTTACGCCTTCAATAATATGACTCATTGCTTCTTCTTTTGGCGCTTCCTTACCAGAGCCGACGTGAAAAATTAATCCTTCGGCGCCGATCGCCTCGGATATTTTAAGATGGGCCGTCAAAGACATTATGGATTTTGCCCGGATCATTTCGTCGGGGCTGGCGAGATTCACTAGATAGGCGGCATGAAGAAAAACTGGGCCGAGTTTGTATTTTTTTAGTTCGGCCTGATATTTTGAAACCTCAATTTTTTCCGGAATTTTAGCTTGCCACTGCCGGGGCGAAGCGCCAAAAATCTGAAGGGCTTGAGCGCCAATTCGATTGGCGTTTTGAGCCACCATAGAAAGACCGCCGGCGGTGGAAACATGAGCGCCGATTATTGGCATGTTAAAAGTATCAAGTGTCAGGTATCAAGACACAAGTTTAACGGTGAATCAAAGTATATTCGCCGTCGTGATAGCTCAAAGTAAATGGCCGATCGTCGTCATCTTCAAACTCGGCAGAACCTTTTATTTTTGCTTGGTCAAAGAAAACCCGGGCCTCATTTAAATCGAGATCATCGCGAAGATAAGCAACTCCCTCACGACTATTTTCTTCATAAACGACAACAAACCCGTGGACATCAGTTTTTTGAGTCATTTTTATTTTTATTGATTATTTTCCGATCGATGATGAGCGCCATTTTGACAATCGCACTCTTCGAGCGCCTCGCCATTTCTTTCACAATCCTTGGCCTGACAAACTCCTTGTTTTTCGGAAACTCCCTCACAGCCGCCAGGGCAGATATAGTGCCTTAGCATATTGATGGTGATAAAAAAAATATTTTACCCGACTTGGGTATTATATCACACAAGAAATAAAAAACGGGGCAGTCGATGGCTGCCCCGGTAGGAATGGGCGTTGACATACGCAAAAAGCTATGGGGGGATGTTAGGCAGGATAAGCTTTTTCACGCACGTCAACGCTTAAGCCCTCCGGTCTTGGTTGAAACCGAAGGAATCAGAGCCCGGGATTGGATGTCATAGGACCCAGGCAATGGCTTGACTAAATGGAGTATCTTCGTTTGTTATAATCGGTTTGAGTAATTTTGTCAACCGAGTAGTGAAACTCCGAATTCTTCGGCGTGTGTTTATTCGAAGCTCTACTAACCGGTCAAATTAACTGATTTTGGCGCCAGGCGGAGTCTCTTTTTCAGGAACTAATAGAACTGGGCCATTTTCACCAGAGGCGGCAAGAAGCATTCCTTGGCTTTCTTCACCTAAGAGAATTCGGGTTTCTAAATTGGAAACGATAATTATCTCTTTATTGGCTAAAGTTTCTGGATTGTAGACTTTTCCGATGCCGGCGATGATTTGGCGATTTCCTTCCTCACCTAAGTTAACTTGAAGTTTTAAAAGTTTATCCGAACCAGAGATTCTTTCGGCATTTAATATTTTTACTACTCTTAAATCAATTTTTGAAAAATCTTCATAAGGAATCATTTTTTTATTTTAGCATTTTTACCATTCTGAAAAAACTAAAAAGTTCCGAATATTTCGGAACTTTTTAGTTTAAGTGATATTTATATATTCTAACTACAAAACTTATTCAGTAACAGGAGCGGTTCCGGTGCTGTTTTCGTTCACGGCAGGCGGAGTAGTTTGACTGTCATCTCCGACCGGAGTTGGCGCGACAATGTCGCCGCAAGCAACGTTTTTGTCGGATTCGGTTTCTGATTTATGAATGTTAATCGCCAATGGCAACTGCTTCATTAAATCATCAAAAGAAACTTCAAGAACGGTTTCAGAAGCGCCGCCTACAACATTAGTAAGGGGATATTTTTCACCGCCCAAACTCGCGCAAGAACCAGTATTAATTCGAGCTGGTTCGTTAGCATCAACTGGATATCCATTTAGAGAGACGACAACCTTAGACTTGCCTTCTACTTCCGTGATTGTGGCAGTTCCCGAAATGCCCGAGTTATCAAAAGCAGCAATATTGACGGTGGAGGTTTTAACGGTGTTCAAGTTTTCGTTATTTTTATTTCCGCTGATCAATATAAAGATCACAACCACAACAACGATTACGGCAATTATTATGTATGTTTTTTTTGACATTTTTATTTTTTTATTTCTAATAGCCGACCTTTAAGAAATTATTTTTCGAGAAGAAAAAAGCACTCGCTGAGAGCTTTTAGGGATTGTAGCATTTTGCGGAACTGTGAGTCAAGAATTCGGACTAGTTGTTATCGACATAAACATTGCGAATTACATGCGAATGACGTTAATTTATGGATGGAAATTGTTGTATAATTAATACTAACGGAAATGCGTTCAGTAATGCTTATAATCGTTGCCTTTATTATTGCGGTTGGAGCGATAATTTTCTCTTTTAAATTTAATTCTAAAAATATGGAAAAAATTGAGAACATTCCAAATTCTATTGTTTTCGCTTACGGCAACGAATATAACCTAAAAAAAGAGGGAGATAAAATTGAATTGAAATACGTTCCGGGTTTAAACGCCGCCGCCATGGAGAGAAATGGAATAAAAGGAGTAGCGCCGAAGACAATGCAAATTAATATCTCAGAATTTCAGGAAATTTGGGATAAGATTCTAATTCTTGATTTTAAAAAATATCAGAATCTTACCGAGAAGGACACAGTTCCTGTTTTGTCTCAACCAGGTGAGGGAATGTTAACAAGCATAAAAATTGAAATAAATGGCAATGTTTTGGTAGACCGTTTTTTTGCCGGCCCCGACAATACGCTTTCAGAGGAATTAGCAAAACCCCTTGATGAAATCAATAATCTGATTGCGGGGATGATAAATAAAAAATAGCTTTTGGATTCATTACTGGCGCAGTGTTTCGATTCCCTTTTCTGTAATTTTAAGTAGGGTTGACGGCTTGGTTATTTTTTTTTCGCCGCTATCGATATAAAAATCCACCTGATTTCCAAAATATCTAACGGCGTGACGAATGTTCCTAGCCGGATGCCTATCCGCCGGGTTTGCGCTCGGCGCGACAAGCGGCCCAACCTCATCTAAAAATTCTATAAGCCATTTTAACTTAGGGAGGCGAAAAGCAATTGTTTTGGTGCCGCGATGAAGATAGGAAAAATTTTTTAGTGGGCAAGGCAAAATAATACTGACTGGACCCGGCCAATAACTAGCCGCTAGGTTATAGAGTTTAGGGTTTAGGGTAATTTTGAATTTTTTGAGGTCGGAAATTTTGTCGATTAAGACAATAAGCGGTTTTTTTGGATCACGGCGGCGAAGTTTATAAATTCGTTCGACTGTTTCTGGGATCATCGCAGAACCGACTAGGCCATAAATTGTGTCGGTTGGCATAACCCCCACTCCCCCGCTTCTGACAATTTTTTTAATCGCCGGATTAATCCTTTTTACTTTTAGCACTTTTTTTGATTGATTTTTTTCGGGAGGAAAAACCATATAGCCAAAGGTAGACACTGATCAGAGCGGAATAATTAATAATCATAAAAAGTGGATTGCCCCAGCTAGTTAAACTGACGTGAAAATTGGAAATTGGAAATAAAAAGGGAGTCGGGAAAAACTTTTCGGTATGCGAAAAGATATCGATGAAAATATGAAGTCCCCAACCAGCCAAGAGCCAATAGGGTTTTTTTCGGAGAAACCAGACAACTCCAAAAATAAGAGCGAAGATCAGAAAGCTATGAGTGAAATTATAGAGAGTGTAAACGTAATTTGGGATTGACCCGGGATCGGGCGGGCCGCTCGGTAATGCTCCCCAAGTTTTTTCCGCAATTTTACCGATGGTTTGCCCGGTATTGGGCGCCAAAGAAGATATGCTAGTAATAATTCGATTCAATTCTTCTAGTAATCTGGAGCCTATATAACTTAGAATTACCGGTAATTTATTAAAAATGCCAACGGCGAAAAAAATACCAAAGGAAAAAAGATCAGGCATGATTCCAAAAAAGATGCCCAACCAAACACTAAGGCGATTTCTTTTTTTAAATTTTATTTGAGCGGCAGTTTCGAAAACTGCGTTAGCCCAGAGACCGTGAGAAAAAATGTCCATTAATTTAATGCTAACTTGGTGATTTTAGATAATTATAAGGACTTTAGCAATTTTACTATTTCAGGATTGACAGTTATTGAAACTGCCTATATCTTAAAATGAGCTAACAAATCAAATCTCGAGAATAGAAAGGAGCGATAGATGAAGGAATTTTTCCGACAATGGCCGGTGTTGATTCTGGGTGCTGGAATTGGAATATCTTTTTTATCATTTTGGTTTTTGCGTGATAAAAAAGTCAAACGATTTTTAATCGTATTACTAATCGGATTAATCTTGTCCATTTTCGGCATCTGCAACTTTTCTGGAAATTATCCTAATAACAGGAATAAAAGCCCCGATCAAAGTCGGGGCTTATTTTTTAAAGCTTAATCGGTTTAGGGAAAAAGTCTTTATCAATAACTCGGTCGAAACAATTTTCGCCGGTGGAATGTTGCCAGCTGACCGGACTGGAAAAAGCGGAAATTGGTTTGGTTGGCACCGCGGGGATATCAACGCCGAAAACATTTTGGTCAGCAAAAGAAAAATTGGCGCATAGCTTGAAAGAGGTTGAACTATTGATGCCGTAAGAATAGTCCGAACTGGTTTCCGGATCCTTAGGAACAACAACGCCACGGAGATTGTCATTTAGATCCGCCAGTTTTTCTGGCAATTTATTTTTGTTTTGCCAATAGTCAGTTAGATAGGATTGGATCATTTGAAGATCACTGATGCGTTGATTATCGAAACGGCGAAGGCGTTCATTTTTTGGCGAACCCGCTAGAGTAAATCCCCAAATAAGAGCGGCTAGTACAATAGCCACCACACTATAGACGAAAATCTTTGGACCTAGAGCTAGTTTCTTTTTGGCGATGCTGTCTTGATAATTTTTTAGTTCGGTCCAATAGTAAAAGAAAATTGAACCGGCAACGAAGAAAATCGTAATAACTTTGAAGATAAAGCGGGTGGTTAGCTCGCCCTGAAGAAAGGTATAAACTAAAGTCACTAAATTACCAATAATGGTTAGGGCGGCGATAAAAAGCGTGAAGTAAATCAACCATTTGCGAATGCGAATATTCCGCTTATCTGGCTCTTTCGTGTAAAGGCGATTTAGAAACCAACTAGTGATAATATAAACCGGAAAAATGATAATTAGCGAAGCGATGGCAAAACGAATTGAAACAAGGGAACTGCTCGCGAGGTAATATTGCCCAGCTTCCAGTTTATCGGGAAACTTTAAATTTACCGCTTGAAAAATTAAAGTGATAAAACTGCCGGCGCTAAAGTAAAGCGCGATAATCGCTAAAAGATGAATAAAAACATCTTTGGGTGAAACTTTTTGTTTTTGGTCCATAGGTAATGATTTTAACAAATTTTGAAATAAAAAACAGGCGAGCACTAACTAGCAGCGCTCGCCTATTGAAATTGGTGATTATTTCCCAAAGATTAGCTTAAGTCCCTGGTAAATTCTCTCCCATCTGGTTTGGTGAGTTTGGGGGCGAAGAGGCCAACCAAATCTATCAACAAATCGACAAAAGATGCTTAATGTTGCCCCCGATACCGACGTTTGACCATTGCTCCCATCGGGGTCACTGGGATGAAGGAATTTGCCCTCTGACCCTAGTTCTTGGAGTGGTAATTTCATTTGAAAATCCTTTCGTGTTACCAGAACAACTTATTTTTTGATTTCAGCAACTATTCAAATGTTCTAATCGATAGTGGAACTCAACTCAATCCGCCCTTTGCCGGTATTGAAATTGAAAGTTCCAAGAAAATACGACCAGACTTTGCCATACATCACGATACCCTTGACATCATACGTGCCCTCAAACTGTCGCTTGTTTGGTCGTCCTGAATCCCACTTTCTCACACCAGAAACCGAAATTCCGTCGATGGTTACTTCAACCTTGAGAGTTTTCCCTTCCTCTCCAACCTTCTCAATCGAAAAGGTAATTGAACAGTTATTCTCTTGAGAAGACTGCAGTTCCCTTATTGACAATATACTAGAAGTGATGAACCAGACCGAATCAACTTTCGAGAGTGGCTGAAAATCAGACATAAATTCCTCCTTATTGCTTGTAGATTATCAATTTTACTAACTATAAAATAATATAAATATTAATTTAAGTCAAACTTTGTTTGGATCTTAGATTTTTATGGTAACTGATTGCAAAACGGTGGGCTTCGTCGCGAATTTGAATTAAGGTTTTTCTATCGGTCCAACTAGGAATATTGCCAATTATGAAATTGTTTTTTCTTTGCGGGCCTTTGACGATGCCAAGCATGGGAATTTTAAGATTAAATTCTTTCAAAACTTTTCGGGCAGAGTTTATCTGTCCCACTCCCCCATCAATTAGAATCAATTGCGGTTGCGGCCAGTTATTTTTAAATCGGCGAGTTAAAACTTCTTTTAACATACCAACATCATTGGCGCCTTTTACGGTTTTAATTTTGAATTTTCGATATTCATTTTTATCGGGTTTGTTATTAGAAAAAACAACCATTGAGCCGACGGCGGAGGTGCCAGAAATATTGGAGATATCGTAGCCCTCAATACGGGTGGAATGGAGAATGTAGAATGGAGAATGGGGAGCTTGATTTTCGTTGATGAAAGCGATGTCGTTGATATGTTGGAGGCCGAAAATTTGCCGGTGGATTTTTTCGGCGGCTTCAAATTCTAATCCCCTACTTTTTATTTTCATTTCTTTATTTAGAGCTTGAATAATTTTTTTCTTTTTACCGGCAAAAAATAGTTCAATTTGTTTCACGGTTTTTTGGTAATCTTTTTTACTGATCTCACCGACACAAACACCGGGACAATTGCCGATTTGAAAATCAAAACAAGGGCGATTATTACTCTGTTTTAAAAAATTTTCGTCATGAGTATTCCACGGAAAAATCCGGCGGATAATTTTTAGAGCTTCGCGGACGCTTCGCGCGGAGACAAATGGGCCGTAGATTTTTGAATATTTATCTTTTTCGCTTTTTATGTCTTTTCCGCGGGCAAGAACTAAACGGGGAAATTCTTCTTTAGTAATGACAACATACAAAAAACTGCGGTCATCTTTTTCCAAGACGTTATATTTTGGTTGATATTTTTTGATTAGATCGGCTTCTAGAATGAGCGCTTCAAGCGCGGTGTCGGTTTTCCGATAATCAATTTTCTTTATTTCGTTGACTAGTTTTTCGGTTTTCCAGTCACCGGCGCGCTGAAAATAGCTTGAAACTCGACGCTTTAAATTGCCAGCCTTGCCAACGTAGATAATCTCCCCTTTTTTATTTTTCATTAAATAAACGCCGGGGGTAAGGGGTAAGTTTTTGTAAAATATTTCTTTAGTCATTTTCGTGCTTAATATAAACAAAAACCGCAGCCATTGGAAGCCGCGGCTTAGAAATCAACCTGTCAAAAACTAATGGCTTTCGGGACTTTTCATACAGCAATCTTTGACCATACTCCCAGAACCGCACGGGCAAATTTCGCTGGAAATTTCCATAGCTTTTTCTTTGCCGCAACAGGCAAAGAACATCTTTCCCGAACTACACGGACAGGCATTCATTAGAACACTCATTTTTTGCTTAACAATTTCTTGGTCCATGTTGTTGTTTTATATATTAATTCGGCCTTTTCTAATTCAATTTTCGCGCTTTTGTATTATAACATACAAGATAAAATCGATTTATGATTTAAGAATAAAGATTTATGAATTCTTTTTTACCAATAAAAAGTTTTACTTCAAAACTTTTCTTAAATATTCGCCGGTAAAACTATTTGCCTTTCTGGCGATTTCTTCCGGCGTTCCCTCGGCGATAATTTTGCCGCCTTTCACTCCGCCTTCGGGACCGAGGTCAATTACCCAGTCGGCGGTTTTAATAACGTCTAAGTTGTGCTCAATTAAAACAACTGTATTCCCTTTTTCCACGAGACGATTCAAAACTTCCAGAAGTTTTTGAATATCGCCGAAATGAAGGCCGGTGGTTGGTTCGTCTAGAAGATAAAGCGTGCGATGGGTATCGCGCTTGCCAAGCTCGGCCGAGAGCTTAACTCTTTGAGCTTCACCGCCCGAAAGAGTGGTAGCGGATTGGCCGAGCTCAAGATAACCAAGACCGACTTCTTCTAAAATATTTAATCTTTCGTGAAGCCACGGGATATCGCGGAAAAATTTCACGGCCTCTTCGACGGTCATTTTTAAAACGTCATGGATATTTTTTCCGTTATACTCAACCTCTAATGTTTCCCGATCAAAACGTTTGCCGTGGCAAATATCGCATTCAACATAAACGGTCGGCAAAAAATGCATTTCAATGGCGATGGTGCCGTGGCCTTCGCAGTTTTCACAACGCCCGCCGGGAACATTAAAACTAAATCGGCCGGGTTTATAACCGCGAACTCGGGCATCAGGCGTGGAGGCAAAAAGATCACGAACATGAGTCCAAGCGCCGACGTAGGTCGCCGGATTGGAGCGCGGAGTGCGACCGATTGCTGATTGGTCAATATTTATCGTGCGGTTAAAGTATTCCGTGCCTAGAACCCCTTTACAGCCCTCTGGCTTGCTTCTGGCGCGACTTACACCGTCAGAAAGGGATTTATAGATGACATCATAAAGGAGCGAACTTTTACCCGAACCGGAAACACCGGTGATGGCGGTAAAACGCCGGAGAGGAATGTTAATATCAATGTTTTGAAGATTATTAGCAAAGGCGCTTTTGATTTTTAAATATTCTTGATTTTTCCCGATTTTACGGCGTTCATCGGGAATAGGAATTGACTTCTTGCCGTTTAAATAATCCAGAGTAAGCGAACTTTGCTTTGGGTCTTTAAAAATTTCCGGGATCGGCCCTTGGGCAACAATCTTGCCGCCGTGAACGCCGGCGGCGGGTCCAAAATCAACAAGATAATCTGATTCTCGAATAGTTTCTTCGTCGTGTTCAACAACGATAATTGTGTTGCCAATGTCGCGGAGATCATGGAGAGTTTTGATTAGTTTAGCGTTATCGCGCTGATGAAGACCAATCGTCGGTTCGTCTAAAATATATAAAGTGCCAACCAAGCGAGAACCGATTTGAGAAGCTAATCGAATTCTTTGCGCCTCGCCGCCCGAGAGCGTTCCGGCCTTGCGATCGAGAGTCAGATAATCAAGACCGACATCAATCATAAACTTCAAACGGCTTTTGATTTCCCGAAGCGGCAGTTCGGCCACGGCCATAAATTTATCGGCCGATGATTCTTCTAGTTTGGTGAAAAAAGCGAACGCTTCGGAAATTGATAAAGCAGTTAAGGAAACAATATTTTTATTTTTTATTAAAACGTTAAGCGCTTCTTCTTTTAATCGCTTGCCTTGGCAGAGCAAACAAATTTTTTCGGACCAGACATCTTCCGTGCCTAATCCATGGCATTCCGGACAAGCGCCATAGGGGCTATTAAACGAAAACAAGCGGGGTTCGATTTCGGGAAAGGAAAAATTATCTTCGGGGCAGGCGAATTTTGAAGACAAGGAAAGTTCTTCACCGCCGATTAAAATCGTGATAACATCATGGCCGTATTTAAGCGCTGATTCAACGGCCTCGGCCAAGCGAAGCCGATTATCTTTTTCCTTGAAATTCATATTGCCGGGAATTTTATCGACGATTAATTCAATCGTGTGCTGTTTATAACGGCTTAGTTCAATCCGATGGCGAAGCGATTTGAATTCTCCATCTAAACGAACTTCCGAAAAACCGGCGTTTAGAAAATCGTAAAGCATCTGGTAATACTCCCCTTTTCGTCCCCGCACCACGGGCGCAAGAATTGTAATTTCGCGAATATTTTTGTGAGCTTTGGAAAAATCAATGGCAGCGTCGACAATCTCTTCATTGGTCATTCGGCGGATTTCTTTGCCGCACTTGGGGCAAAACGGCTTGCCAACCCGCGCGAAAAGAACGCGGAGATAGTCGTAAATTTCCGTGATGGTCGCAACGATGGAACGAGGATTGGACGAATGGCTTTTTTGATCAATAGAAATTGACGGCGAGAGACCTTCAATTTCATCGACGTCGGGTTTATCGAGCCGGCCTAAAAACTGCCGGGCGTAGGCGGAAAGGGATTCAATATAGCGGCGTTGGCCTTCGGCGAAAATGGTATCAAAAGCCAGCGAAGATTTTCCGGAACCAGATAACCCAGTAAAAACAATCATTTTATCGCGAGGAATTTCGAGATTAATATTTTTCAGATTATGCTCGCGGGCGCCTTTGATAATTATTTTGTCTTTCATTTTGTTAAACGTGAATTAGGAATAAAGAATTACGAATTATGGTTTTATATGAATACGAGAACTGCCCCCAGTCTTGGACCTATAGGGGGTAGATACAGAAGAGTTTAATGTAAGGATTTTAAAAAGGCAAAAAAAAGCCCACCCTGTATCCAACAGGGTGGGTTGCTAAGTTACAAATTATTACGATTTCTTCTTGTCGGAACCAGATTGGGGGCCTTCCTTTTTAAGGTCGGTTCCCGTAGCGCTGGCTTCGTCTACTTTCGTAGTGGTCACCTCGTCAGTTTTCGGAACGCTGACAGCGAACGGTTTACCAGACAGCTGCTCAAGAAGACGAAGTCCTAAGAAGCTGCCAATAAGATCGCCACTTCCGTTTCCGCCTCCGCCGCCAATGACTAGATTGTCCGGTATCAGCTTTACACCCTTTTCGGCGATTGCGTTGACGACACGGATCTGGCCGAAGTTCTTCTCGCCCATCGCCTTGACTTCGAGCTCGTAAGCTTTTGCAGTTGATGTTCCTTTAGCAAGAATAACCTCTGCTTCGGCGTTGCCAACCTTAGTGATTGCTTCGGCATTGGCTTCCGCGTTCACCTTCGTTGCTTCTGCATTTGCGGCAGCAGTGATCTTAACCGCTTCGGCCGCGCCTTCCGCGTGTAAAATTGCTGCCTGTCTTGCGCCTGTGGCTTCATTCACCTTTCCGTCAGCGACGTTCCTCGCAATTTCAACATTTCGCTCGGATTTCACAACTTCAGTCTGCATATTGGCTTGCGCCGTTGCGTTCTCAAGCTCTCTTCTTGTATTTTGAGCTTCCTTCTGCACTCCGTAGGTTTTCTTCTCCTGTTCCGCAATTTGCCGGTCGGAAACCGTTTTAGTGAGTTCAATCGGCAATACCACGTCCGCGATGAGAGTATCACGTGAATCGATATGATGCGTCTTCAACACTTCGTCGATGTGCTTTTTCGCGGCATCTTGAAGCTCTTTCCGTTTAGTGTACAGATCGAGCGCCTCGATGTACTGCGCGGCATTTCTGAAGTGTGAACTTATCGCCGGTTCTAGGACCTGAGAAATCATGTTCTGCATTGATCCGAGATTGGCAATTACCTTGGGCGCGTTCTGCATGGGAATATGGATAATCACGCTTACGTCCATATTCACGCTGAATGCGTCCGCGGTTCGTAGCGTGATGGTCTTCAGGTTCTCGTCGAGCTCATGCGCGCTCGAACGATTATCCGCCCAATTCAGCAGAATCTGCGTGGTAGGCACGATGTCAACTTTGCAGATACTCGTATTGATCGGATGCATTCCGGGCTGCAACGGTTCTGCCCAGATACCTCTGCATCCGTTTTTGACGATCTTGGCATTCACGGCCTCATCTGTTGTGTCAGCACCGTCCTCACCGACATAACTTGTGACAACACCACATTCGCCAATAGCCACCTTGGTCATCGGCACTTTTTTGATGGTGGCGAACCATGGGTTGATGGCATAATTACCAGCACGCAATACTGGAATCTGCAATCCCTTTTGTCCGCCCGCCGTTATGAATGCCTGCGGGTCTTGGAAGTTGTTGTGTTTCTCAAGCGGAAGTTCTTCTGCCGCAATCTTCAAAGGATCCGTGATTGGCTTCCCCTCGTTGATTGTGACAATACCGACTTCGTCGGCCTGGACATGTGTCCAGTCGACAACTTCGACGACTCTGAATAGGGCTGGATTCAAACGATATCTGCCCGGCATCAAAACGTCGAGCTGACGACCTTTCTCGCCACCTTTTTCGATAAACGCCTGGCCGTCATTGAAGTTATTGTGGCCTTCCACTCTTTTGGCGAGAAGTCGTCCTTCGGGAATTCTTGCGCCGTCAGTTGCTTCGATCAGTCCGACTTTACCACCTTGTATCTCAGTGATCGGTTTCTTCTCCACTTTGAACAAGATCGTATTGACTCGATAGAGACCGGGAACAAGGAAGGAAATTTGAGGACCTTTTTGCCCGCCATTTTTCATGAATGCTGCTGCATCCTGAAAATTGTCGCAATCGACTGGCGAACCGAAATTGCCGCCTTCACGTTTGACCGGTTCTCCTGCAATTGATTCAACGTAACCGACTTCGCTGTCTTCGATCATGACAGCTTGGACAATGTCGATACTAAATAAGTGCGGGTTGATTTTGTATTCGCCCTCGGGGAGAATACTGAGCTGAGGGCCCTTTTCGCCGCCGTTCTGGAGAAACAATTCGCCGTCTTGAAATAAATCACAGTCAATCGGTTTGGCCATGATACTTCCTGATGGCATTGGCGCACCGGTGATTGCTCTCACCATACCGACATGATTCGCTGAGATTACTAGAAAATCATGCTTTTTCGTTTTGTACAAAAAAGGTATGAGAAAGTGAAATCCCGGTCCAAGCACTCTAGCTTGGAGACCAACTTCGTTGCTTAGAGCGACCGTACGCCCGTCCGGCATTTGCGCGCCGAACCAACGTCTCTCAAGGGTGATGATCTGATTGCCTTTTGCGATGACAAAAGACTTAAGGATCACAATGAGAAAAAGCACTGCTCCAATTCCGATTGCCGGAAAGAGAAGCGACACAGGCTGATGTAACACCTGACCTCCTTATTAGGTTGTAAAATGGTTAAGTGAATTGATGGTTTTGAAATCAAAACACTCAATTTTTTGCTGGTGATATTATAGCGTCTTAGAAATATTTTGTCAATATTGACGATAAGCAGCCATCTTATTTTAATTTTTTTGTCAAGACACGGATTTCGTCTCTTAAAATTGCGGCTAATTCGAAGTTCAATTCCTTGGCCGCTTCGCGCATTTCCCTTTTCCCGCACCACAACCTTTGGTGCGGGATTTCGTCGTCCCAAGGAAGAAGGTTCTAAAATTTAGGACGACTCAACTTTTTCTTTTACTTTTTTAGTTAGTGCCCTTATTTCATCGCGTAGTAGAGCGGCCAACTCAAAATCAAGCTGGCTAGCCGCCTCCCTCATCTCTTTTTCTTTTTGCTTAATCAATTTTTCCAAGCTGGCTTTAGATTTCTGGACTGGCTTTAGTTCAAGCTTCAGAGCGGCGCCGGCATCCGGAAGAATATCTTTAATTGCCTTAATGATAGTTTTAGGTGTGATGCCATGTTTTTTATTGTAGGCCAATTGTATGACGCGACGGCGCTCGGTTTCATCAATGGCTCGCTTTATAGAACCGGTAATATTATCGGCGTACATTAAAACTTCCCCTTGCGCGTTACGAGCGGCCCGGCCAATAGTTTGGATAAGCGAAGTTTCGCTTCTTAAAAATCCTTCTTTGTCGGCATCTAAAATTGCGACTAAAGAAACTTCCGGCAAATCGAGACCCTCTCTTAAAAGATTGACGCCAACTAGAACGTCATACTCCCTTTTTCGAAGCGAGGTTAGAATTCTGATTCTATCTAAAGTTTTAACGTCGCTATGGAGATACGCAACTTTAACTTTAGATTTAAAATTACGACTTTCTTTTGGATTTGTTTTTTTCTTATTTAATTCATTCAGATAGTCAGTCAAATCTTCCGCCATTTTTTTGGTTAAGGTTGTTACCAAGACCCGCTCTTTTTTGGCGACTCGATCTTCTATTCGTGGAATCAAATCATCAATCTGCCCGCGAACCGGACGAACGGTGATTTTGGGATCAACTAAACCGGTCGGGCGAATAATTTGCTCTATAATCTTCTGACTTTTCTCTCGTTCAAATTCGGCGGGGGTAGCAGAAGTATAGATTACCTGCGCAATGCGAGATTCAAACTCATTAAACTTTAGCGGCCGATTGTCGGAGGCGGACGGCAAACGGAAACCATATTCAACTAATGTTTTTTTTCTTGAAGCATCACCGAAATACATCCCTCTAATTTGCGGAACAGTGACATGGGATTCGTCAATAATCGTCAAAAAATCGGCTTCGCCGGATTCGGTTTTTGGGAAATAATCCAGGAGTGTATCCGGCGCTTCGCCAGCCGATCGGCCAGAGAGGTGGCGCGAGTAGTTTTCAATACCGTGGCAATAACCAACCTCTTTCATCATTGCTAAATCAAATTTTGTTCTTCGCTCTAATCTTTCGGCTTCTAAGAGTTTTCCGTTTTTTTCAAAATATTTGAGACGTTCTCTAAGTTCATCTTTGATGGCTTTGATGGCTCGCTCCCTGTCTTCTGGTGGAGTGATAAAATGCTTGGCGGGGGCGATAATTACTTTATCTAATTTCGGGGTGCTTCCCGGTTGAAAACCCTTGACCGGATCCACTTCGTAAATTTCTTTAATTATTCCGCCTTTGATTTCGAAAGTGTAAATTAATTCCCGATCGGGCGGCATTATTTCCCACTGCTCGCCGCGGAGGCGAAATGTGCCGCGCTTTAAATCGGAATTAGTGCGACTGTATTGAAGTTCGACTAAACGGCGGGCAAAAATTTGGCGTTTAATTTCATCGCCGATTTTTAGTTTGAAAATATTTTGGGCGTAAACCTCGGGCGCGCCAAGACCGTAGATACAAGAAACCGAAGCGACAACGATAACATCCCGACGGGTTAGGAGCGCGGTGGTCGCAGCGTGGCGGAGTTTATCGATCTCGTCGTTAATTAAGGCTTCTTTGTCGATATAGGTATCAGTGGTCGGCATATAGGCTTCTGGCTGGTAGTAGTCGTAATAGGAAACAAAATAATTAACCGAATTATTGGGAAACAGTTCACGGAATTCGTTGCAAAGCTGGGCGGCAAGAGTTTTATTGTGGGCGATAACCAGCGCGGGTTTATTAATCTGGGCAATTACATTAGCGACGGTAAAGGTTTTACCGCTACCGGTGACGCCCAAAAGAGTCTGGTCGCGATATCCTTTTTTGATTCCCGCCACCAAGTCGGCGATAGCTTGGGGCTGGTCACCGGCTGGTTTATATTTTGATTCTAGTTTAAATTCCATAAACTTGACCGGGTAGTAGAATTTCGACTGGAAATTTCTCGGTGAGGTCGAAATTTCACTACCTGGTTGACTTTTTCGGTGTATTTAGTATAATGTGCCTAGGAATTTTTTAAATCTTTGGAGGATACCGATGTATAAAACCCCAAAAGAGGTTAATGGCCTAGAGCTCACCACCTGGCCAGCCACTGTTACAGTATATCAGTTCACTGGAAGCGGAAGTTCTTTCACGACAAGTACTCGTGATGTGATGGCCGGAACAGCGGTGTTGCTTACTGGAAATGTGAGATTCTGCACAAAGGGTATGAATGTGGAAGTTCTTGCCGGAATCAAACTACATTCTCAAGGGGAAACATCAAAAGAAGAATACTTCATTGATCCACACACAATTAGGGAGTAGGTGTAACCGATCGAGAAGAGACACTACGGCGGACAAATCAGTCCGCCGCTTTTTTATTGGCCAATTTTGAGAATTTGATCGCCGGGATTTTTCTTGGATAGTAATTCAATCGTGAACTTTAGAGTGGAACTGGCGGGGATTTTTCCTTGGGCTTGATCGCCGTAGGCGTATTTGGCGGGAATGGTTAATTCTCTTTTACCGCCAACTTTCATTCCTAAAACACCAAGATCCCAACCAGCAATGACTTGTCCCCCGCCCAGTGTAAATTCAAATGGTTGATTGCGGTCGTAAGAGCTATCAAATTTTACACCGTTAAGAAGAGTGCCGATATAATTGACTGATACGACTTCTCCTTTCTTTGCCCCGTCCCCTTTCCCCTCGATAACATCATTAACGATTAGTCCGTCCGCTTCGGCGGCGGCTAGAAGATCAGCGTCGGTCGGCGCTTTCGTTGGTCCTTCGGTCAGATTTTTTACTAATTCGCTGCTAGGTTTATTAATAAGCGTAATGGCATAAACTATACCGACTAAAAGGATGATAATGACGAGAATGGGAATAATGGTTTCTTTGTTCATGAGAATGATGCTATCAGATATTATCGAAAAAATAAAGATCTAGTCGCCGGAATCTGATTTATTAGATTCAGGTGGAATCTTTGGAAATTGAAATGATCCACCACACTTTTCGTTAAAGTGAGTGACAAAACTAGGTTCATTACTAATAGCTTCTCTAACGCCACCTTCTTCGCTTTCGATTATCTCCGTCCAAGATTCACAAATATCGGCGCGTTTTTTATCAGCTTCTTTTTCGTGATCGGATTTTTCGAAATTAATCTGGCCGCCCGGATTATAATTTTCGGGGGACTTTGGAGGAGAAACTTGATTTATTGAAGCGGTAGAAACAATGGGATATCGCGGTGTTATTTGATTAGCTGGAATATTTAGAATTGGAACGGCGACTGGATTGGGCGCTGAAGCGGCCGAGCCACTTTGGATATCTCTTATGGAATTTGTGGCTTCAATAACGTCTTCCTGAATGGTCGCGATTGATTCGGTAATTTCTTTTTTTAAATCATTATTTAAAGTTTTGATTTGGGGATTTTGAGGATCTTTAGATTTAACATCTTTGATTTCGGCAAGCCGACGCTGAGCAAATTCTAAGTGAAGAGCGGGCTGGCTAGCGGCGCCGGTTAGACTCATGCGCACGCTTTCCTGGGAGCGTTTAAGAGGATAAAGAATACTCCCCGCGCCAACGTTTTGCTGATCGGCATAAGTGGAAAAAGCAAAAAATATCAACATAAACGCAATACCGGCACCGGCACCGCGAACAAAATAACGAAACCGAAAAGCAAAAGCTAAATTGGGCTTTAGGGCGTTGCCGTATTTTTCTCGAAACGCTTGGAGGTAGACGCTTTTAATTTTAGTGTCCGTTTCTTTATCCATCTTAAAAATGTGACGAAATATTTTCATTTAATTATTCAAACCAATTCTTTAATTTTCTGGCGAAGCCGGTTGGCGGCAACCCGAAGATTCCCTTCCGGGCGCTTCAGGAGATTGGCGATCTCTCGGTATGGTAGATCGGCTACAAAACGCAATTCGAAAAGCTCTTGCTCTTCCGGTTTTAAAGATTTTATAAAATCTTTAACTTTAGCTAAAGCCATATTTCTTTCTGTTGATTCTTGGACATTAACGTTGGCGGGGTGGTCGAACTCGCCATCTTCGTTCGCCACATCACTAAAGGTAAGATCTTTTTGCTTCCGATAAGAATCAATCACGGCATTGCGTGATAACTGCCAAAACCAGACCAAGAAATTCCCTTTTTTATCATCAAATTGATCAATATTGAAAACCAGCTTCAAGAAAATTTCCTGAGTCAAATCTTCAGCTTCAGATTTCAGTTTGACTCTATTCATACAAAAACCGAAAACCTTACTTGAGAGTTTTTCATAAAGTTCGGCGGCAGCGGCTTCGTCACCGGATTTCATTCTTTTTGCGAGTTTATTAAACTCGCTTTTTTGGGAGAAGATTCTCATTGGTAGTACGCTATTACTATAAGAAAGTTACCCTCCTTCGCTTCCTCCTTCGCTAAAGCTACAAAGGACAGGCAAGCTACGGAGGGCGGGCCTTTCTTATTATTAGTGATTTTAGATCATTAAATCAAATGATTTTAGGATTTTTTCGAATCCGGGAATGACATCAAAATTCTTAATTTCTTTTGGAGATGCCCAAACATATTCTTCCGCCTCCCAATCTAATCTGATTTTATCGGTTTTTAAGCTAACGAAGATCGGATGGACTACCCACGTCTTTTGATATTTTTCTTCTTCTCTTTCAAAAACTTCGCCCTGTTTAATAGACAAAATATCTTCCTTGCTGATTCCTAATTCTTCTTTCAATTCTTCTCTCACTTTCGCCTCAACGCCTTGATCGTCATCTAAAAATCCAGATACACCACTCCAATAACCGGGATAGAGGCGCATTTTCTTACTTCTTTTGAGGAGTAAAATATTGTCTTTATATTTGACGAGGCAATTTATGACCGGCGCGCGGCGGATGTTGGTGAAGTCAATTTGACCAGATTTGGGAATAAATTTTGGTTCAAATGGCATTAAAAAATTCAAAAAATATTTTTTGACATTGGTTTATGTCTAATTTCTCGGCGACTTCTACTTGCCCATCATTTGTTTCTATAAATTTTGTTTGACCTTCTTGTTCTCCGGAAATCTCAACTTCAACTTTGCCATGCCGTGAAGAAATTAGACTTCGGTTTAACAACCAGAAGACTGTAAGGAAATCCCAAAAAACCGCATATTTTTCACGTTCGCGACGTTTGAAAGCCCAATCAAAAATCTTGCTGACGAATTGAGCTTGAAAAGTTTTTATCTCTTTTAATTTTTCAAATTCAGCGCGACTTAGACTAAACTGGTCAGTAGCATCTAACCCAACCGCATATATTGGCACTCCCGATTCATAAACTATCTTTGTTGCTTCGGGATCAATATAGGCGTTAAATTCGGCATAAGGCGTGGCGTTTCCTTCTTTCCAGAAAACTCCGTTCATTATCCAAATATCTTTAATTTTTTTTGGGTCCACTACGTTTAGAACATTAGCAATATTGGTTAATGGACCAATTGCAACTAGAGAAACTTCGCCCGGATTTTTTTCTATCAAATTTTTTAAGAATTCTACGGCGTTTTCTTTTGCCTCGAAACTTGCTTCTGGAATATTGGCATCGCCGAGACCATCTATCCCGTGAGAGCTGTCTTCTTTTGGTTCATAAAGATTTCGACTCAGCGGTTTTGACGCTCCAGCGCAAACTGGAATAGTAGTTATATTAAAACTTGATAAAACGCGGAGGGCGTTTCTAGTCGTTGATTTTAAATCGCGATTCCCCGCGACTGTGGTTATCCCAAGAATTTCTAGTTTTGGGCTTTGAAGAACAAAAATAATAGCTAAGGCATCATCTACTCCGGGATCACAGTCGATAATTATTTTATTTTTTATCATTTTTATAACTTTATTCTTTGGGCTGCCACAGCAAATTCCAAAAAATATTTATCGAGATCATTAAGGGATGTTTTAAATTCTTCTGATTTAAGCGCGGCGGCGCAAAATAATTCCCGCGCGCGGGCGATTTCTTGCTTACGGCCAAACCAGCGAGGGTCGCTTAAGGTTAAGTCAAAAAGCTCAAGCGCTCGCTCAAAAGCGCCTTGAAAAAGAGTTTTGTCTTTGTCTTGCCAGCGTTTTGTCCGACCAACTTCGCTGCCGATATTAGCCAATTGTTCAATCAGTGAAAATTTGAGCCACCGACCGGCAGCTAGTTCTTTATGCTGAAATTGGCTGGTCATTAATCAATTTTTTAACGATATTATTTATTTTTTCTCTTATTTCTGGATTTTCTACGCTTCTTGAGAGATTACCGAATCCCGGTTTGATATTAATCATTGAATCATACTCTATGAATTCCTCACCAGTTTTTTCCGGGTAGAGATTGATTCCCCAAGTATTTTCGCGGCTAGATTTCTCTTCCTCGAAAAGAAGTACTTCTTCATCCGCGTGAAGTTCGCCGCCTAGAGCTAAAATTTCTTGTTTTATATCAACTACTCCTTTAACCATATAGCCGAAACCGCTTTGGGCGATTTCTTGAAGTTCTTTTTTGGAAATTGAATTTTTAATAATTTTTATTATCATTTTGTTATTTATATTTTTTTGTTAATTCAATATTTGCCGGAATTATTCTAAAGAAATAATTTGAATCCCTTTTTCTTTTATTTCATTCTCCGGCCAAAATAGCTGATCAATTTTAAATTTATCGACTGAAGTTACTTTCTTTTCAATTTTTCTACCGGTATATTCTTTTGTTTTAGGATCCCACTCCTCAAGAATGAGCAGGTCACCCTCGTTGACTTCAAAATCATTAAGACGAAGCTCGCACTTCTTCTTTCCCGAAGCAACTGCGTCAAAATATTCTGGCCAAATTTTTTTCTTGATTATTAACATGCTATTTACCGTGGCAATGTTTGTACTTTTTTGGTTGCCCGTCCTTATACTTCGCTCCGCATGGACAGGGATCATTCCGGCCTACCTTGGCGGATCCACTTTGGTTTGATCCATCGGTTGATGAATTACCCCCGGGATTTTTTATGAGCGGCGTGTTTACGGCATTGGCCTGTTGCGGATTAACGGCCATTCGGAAAAGATTCATAAATACCCAGGCATTGAAGGTGTCCCAAAATTCATCAAAAAGAGTTTTGCTTTCGTGGCGATATTCAATAAGCGGATCGCGCTGACCATAAGCGCGAAGACCGATTGATTCGCTAAGGGCTTCAAGATTCTCCAAATTAGTCATCCAAAGCGTATCTAAAATGCTTAAAGTCCGATTCATAGTGAGTGGATCGAGGCAGATCTCAACACTGCGTTTAGTGAGTAGGTCTTCTAAATTTTCGAGAGATGGATCAGATGGAAATGACCGTTCTTTAGTAACAATGCCGGTAGTTTCGAAAATATGCTTCAAGCTTTCTTCTTTTGATTTTTCTTCCTGGCCTTCCGGCGGCGGGCCCAAGACCGAAGCGGGGTTCTCAAAAATCTTAACTAGATAATCCCGACTGGATTCAAAAATAATTTTAGCGAGCTCATCTTGATTCAAGCTGGATAAAATTTCCTGCCGCCTTCGATAGACATTGGTGCGCTGTTTATTCAAAATATCGTCATATTCAAGAAGATGTTTTCTCAAATCAAAATTGGCGCCTTCAACACGAGATTGCGCTTGGGCCACCGCGGACGAAACCATACCCATCTCAATTGGAACATCTTCGGGTAAATTGAATTTATCCATTAAGCTTTTAATTTTATCGCCGCCAAAGATTCGAACGAGATCGTCTTCGAGCGAGAGAAAAAATAGAGAAGAACCCGGATCGCCTTGTCGGCCAGAACGTCCGCGAAGTTGGTTATCAATGCGACGGGCTTCGTGGCGCTCGGTGCCAATAACATGCAGACCGCCCAGTTCCTTAACTTTTTCAGCTTCCTCCGGACTAGGAGGATTGCCACCGAGAATAATATCCACTCCCCGTCCGGCCATATTCGTCGCCACCGTAACGGCGCCTGTCCGACCAGCTTGGGCGATAATTGCTCCTTCTCGTTCGTTGTTTTTAGCGTTTAAAACCTCGTGAGGAATATGGGCTTCTGCTAAAAGGCCGGAAAGAACTTCATTTTTTTCAATTGAAGCTGTGCCTAAAAGAATTGGCTGGCCTTTTTCTTGGCGGGTTTTTACTTCTTGAACTACCGCCCGCCATTTGGCATTGGAGGTTTTGTAAATCGCATCCGGCAAATTTTTCCGGATCATCGGCTTATTGGTCGGAATAGAAATTACTTCAAGATTGTAAACTTTGTGAAATTCTTCGGCGGAAGTTTCGGCGGTGCCGGTCATGCCGGCAATTTTTTCGTAGAGCCGAAAATAATTTTGAATGGATATTTTGGCGTAGGTGCGGGATTCTTCCTTAACATAGACGCCTTCTTTCGCTTCGATGGCTTGGTGTAATCCCCCATTATAACGGCGGCCGTGAAGCATTCGGCCGGTAAATTCATCAACAATAACCACCTCACCATTTTTAACAACATAGTCCTTGTCTTTTTTAAAAACCGCTTTAGCTTTTAAACTTTCTTCAAGATAGTGAACTAAGCGAAGATTTTGGGGGGCATAGATATTCGTTACTCCGACCATTTTTTCCACTTTTTCGATTCCACTATCGGTGATGCTGACCGACCGATATTTTTCATCAACGGTGTAATCCTCATCAAGTTTTAGATTAGAAACAACCCGAGTAAAAGTTTTATAGAATTCGCTGGATTGTTCATCGGGAGCGGCGATAATTAAAGGCGTTCTAGCTTCATCTATAAGGATGCTGTCGACTTCGTCGATGATGGCGTAATGATAACCTCTTTGCGCCTGTCCCTCTAAGCTATAGACCAAATTATCGCGAAGATAATCGAAGCCAAATTCATGATTGGTGCCGTAGGTAATGTGGGCCGAGTAGGCTTCTCGGCGAGTGATCGGGCGGAGGAATTCCTGTTGAACTAGAAAATTTCCCGTTGTGTCACGCTCTTTGTCTATCAACGCCTCTCCTTCTTCGACAATTTTAAAACTTGGGTCGTAAAGATAGGCGCCATTCGGTACAAGACAGGCAACACTTAGGCCAAGTGCGTGATAAATCTGACCCATCCAAACAGCGTCACGGCGGGCAAGATATTCATTAACCGTAACGACATGGACACCTTTTTCAGTTAGGGCGTTTAAAAAAGCTGGCGCCACGGCGGAAAGAGTTTTTCCTTCACCGGTTGCCATTTCAACAACTGCACCCTTATTCAGAGCAAGCCCGCCTAAGAGCTGAACATCAAACGGTCTCTGACCGAGAGTGCGCCAAGCCGCCTCCCTTGCAAGCGCAAAAGCCATAGGAGCTATTTCTTCAATCGAGACACCGCTTTTAAATTTATCTTTTAATTTTTCCGTTTCTAATTTAAGTTCGGCGGCGGAAAATTTTTTTACTTCTTCTTCTAGGGCGTTTATTTGCTCAACTATTTCCTGAAATGGACCAAGTTGATCGCCTTTGAAGAGGTTTTTAATAAAATTCATTTAAAAATTTCAATTTAATTTACCCTTTTAGTTTCGCCTTCGGATTAGATCGGGATTTAAATTTTTCAATTTCTAATCGAAGTTTATTTTTTGCTTCATCAAGAACTTGGTGGACATCGGGACCGCTTACTTCACTGCGTAAAACTTTTCCAGGAAGATCGAGATTGATTTCAGCCATAAAAACATCGCCTTTGTGGTGGTGCTTGGTGATCCGACCAATTTCAAGACGGAGTTGGACATCACCACCCTCATCAAATCGCTTCACAAGCTTATCAATGCCGGATAATTTTGAGTTGATATAGATCTTTAAACTGGGGGTTAGGTCTAAATTGGTAGCTTTAATGCTTATTTTCATGGCTTGATTATAGATAATTTAGGCTTTTTTAGCAAAAAAAACCGCCCCGACGATTGCCGGAGCGGTTTTTCATTCAGACTATTTCTTTCTCTTCTTGGTCGTCTTTTTCTTTGCAGTCTTTTTCGTTGCTTTTTTCTTTTTCATTTAGATACGATCGAAATGTTTTACTTTCACAAAAAATTTTTAAAAAATTAATGCAAAAGTGAATCGACCTTTTCAAAGTAAGTGCGAAAAAAATTCGGACTTACTTTGTAAAATATTTTTCTTATTTAATTTTAACACTTCGAACGAGAATGAAAATGAAAACTGTGGATATCTCGTTCGCCTTCTTTTTCGGAGAACCGGCGTCGTTTTGCTTCCAGCGGCAAAACGCGCCTGCATCTCGCTCTAGCAACTCCGCTTTGGCGGAGACCAAGCTCGCTAGAGCTCCGATAGCTTCTCCGAAAAAGAAAACTCACTCGTGGGAAAAGCAAGAAAATAAAAAATCTTCTTTTATTTTTGAGTTGGTTCTGCGGGAGATTTAGTAAATATTTTTTTTACTAAAACTCCTAGCCAATAGAAAAATACGAGATTGATCAGGAGTATTGCTATTATGAAAACAGAATAAGGAAGCTGGGAGATTATAGAGTCAGGTAATAACACTGCCAAACCATATCCTGGAGAGAATATAAGAGGATAAAAATATAAAAACTGATATTCTGGTGCTCCTCCGGAAAAATACATTGCAATGTCTGGGAAATTAAAATCAGTTACTAGAAAACTATAGAACACAGGTAAGGCTCCAAAAATTGCGTACACTATAACTCCTATCCAGCCGGCTTTTTGTCTGGGAAATTTCATTACTTAGAGTATATCAAATTATTTATACAATCTGCACTTCTTCTTCGAGATCAACTTTATATTTCTTTTTGATTTCCAGTTTAACGAGATTAATTAATGATAAAACATCAATCGCTTTGGCTTCTAAAACGTTCACGATGAAGTTGGGATGCTTGGGAGAAATCATCGCGCCGCCGAAACTGATGCCTTTCAAACCGGCTTCCGAGATTAAAAACGCCACCGGAACAACTGGAATGGGGTCGGTTTTTACCATGGAAGCCAAATTTTTGCGCAAACTGGGCGAAAAACTTTTAAGTTCTATGTTTTTAAAAATGCTGCCGATATTGGGGTACTCAAGCGGATGGCGTTCTTTTCGGTAATCTATTTTTTCGGCAATGGCTGATTTTATCTTCCCGGAATCCCCTTTTTGGAGTTTGAGGGTGGCGCTCAAAACAATTTCGGCGCCGTTTTTTTCTTTAATGATACTTGAACGATAACCGAAACGGCATCCTGAATTTTTCCGATTAATTATTTTTTGATCTTTGGTATTAAAACTTTTGACGGACTCGATGGAGTCTTTAACTTCACCGCCAAAAGCGCCGGCATTGCCGCGAACCGCTCCGCCTAAAGTTCCGGGCAGACCGCCAGCCCACTCCAGACCGGAAAGATTATTCTTGATACAAAATTTGAGAAGATCGGCCATTAGCACACCAGCTCCAGCCGTTATTTTATTGCCGCTAACTTCTAGAAAATTTATATCTGGTTTTAGAACTAACCCATCAAAACCAGAATCACTAATCAAAAGATTTGTGCCCCCGCCAAGAATGAAAATCGGCAGTTTTTTATCTTTTGCCCATTTTACGGCTTCAATAATCTCTCCGTCATTTTTGGCGGCAAAAAAATAGCTGGCGGGACCGCCGATTTTATAATTACTAAATTCGGAAAGAAGGATATCTTTTTTCACCTTTATCATTTTACTCGCCTAAGTGGCTGTAAGTGACGACCTCTTATTTGTCCGTTTTGATGGCTACAAGTGGTGACCTCCAATTCTGTTTGTTGAATGAGTGCTCAGCTTGTAGCCATCAAAGCGGGCTTTCAATTTACAGCCACTTAGACGAACATTTATTTGAAAATACCAGTAAGAAACCTGATACGTATGATCCTTAAATTTTATATCAATTCTAGTAGGTTGTAAAAACTAAAAACCCCTTGCGGGGTTCTTAGTCAAACAGAGGGATGGGTATTCCTTAGCTACCCTAAGGACTACTCGCACTCATTCTTGAGGATTATACACCCATTTAAAAATAAATGCAAGTCCCCTATCTGAGTTCGTAGGTAACAGTTACATTAACTTTCAGCTCTTCCGTCCCCGGTTGAATTGCCGGCATAGGAGCGATTGATCCGCCGCCTATTCCCATTCCCTTCATACTAGATACCGAATCATAGTAGATTGGGCCGTTTTGGTATTCATTAACGTTGATAACCTCACCTAACGAAACACCGTTTGCCTTGGCCATTGATTTGGCTTTAGTAAAAGCTTTATCAAAAGCGTCTTTTCGAGCTTGGGCTAAAAATAATTCTTGATCCTCATTAGTAAAGCTGACACTACTGATTTGGTTTACGCCCATTTCCGGAAGCAAACCTAAAATCTTTGAAACCTTGTCGATATTTTTTTCAAGGTCGCGGATTTTTACAAACACGGTTTGAGTGAGCTCGTAACCGGAAATGAAAGTTTTCTTTTGACTTTCGTTGTATTCATAACGGGGGTTTAGATTATACTGGGTGGTTTTGATATCCTTTTCATCAACACCAGATTTTTTCACGAAATCAATGGCTTTATTAACTAAGTCGTTATTATTTTTCGCTATCAAAGCCAAATCGGTACCATCGGTGACAACTGAAAACGAAAACTGGGCGAGATCGGGCTTAACGGTAGTTTTTCCTTCGGCGTTCACGACTAATGTTCGAACTGGCATTTGCGAATTACCGGCTTTGTTGACGGCGGGAATAACGGAGAACATAACCGCAATAAAAATTGCGGCCAAAACGATGTCTAAAAGAAACCAAAAAAACTTTTTTAGATTATTTTCTTGCATAAGTAAGTTTTATTATTTTACTGAATTCTTTTGAATTTAAACTGGCGCCACCGACCAAGGCGCCGCTAATTTCTTCATGATTGATAATACGCTTAATATTTTTTGATGTTACGGAGCCGCCGTATAATACCGAGGATTTATGATTTATGAATAGTGATTTAAGATTATTTTTTATGAAATTTATCATTTCGAGAATTATTTCGGGGGTTTCCTTGAGAGATTGATCGCGGCTGGTGCTGATTGCCCAGATGGGTTCGTAGGCGATTAATAAATTTCCTATTCCTAATTTCAAATTTCCAATTTTGGAAAGATCTTTTTTAAGTTGGGCGGCGATGTACTTTTTGGCAGCAGCGGTTCCTTGTTTTCTAATAGCCGCTGGTTCGCCAACGCAAAGAATCACTTTTAATCCGGCCGTTAACGCCGACTTAACTTTTTCGGCAATCATTTCGTCGGTTTCATTGAATTTAAGGCGGCGCTCGGAATGGCCCAAGATTACATATTCAACTTTAAAGTTTTTTAGCATTGGAGCTGACACTCCGCCGGTGAAGGGACCAGATTCACTCCAACCGGCATCTTGTGCGCCCAATTTGGCTTTTCTTAGTAACTTACTAATTGATTTTAGATATATAAACGGCGGGCAGATTACAACGTTTTTCTGATCACTCGCTTTGGCGAGTTTTATTACTTCACCTTCTTTAACCGGATTCATTTTCCAGTTGGCAACTAATATTTTATCCATTTTCTTATCTTACCAAATAACTTGAAAATTTGAAATTGCCGTGCTATAATATCTCCGGCAACTTTTTGATATTCTCAACTTTTTTTCTCTAGGAAGGAGAAATAAGCGTGGCAACTAAGGGATCCGAAACTGGCGGCGGAAAAGTACTATTCGCTGCTGAAGGAATGAGATCTTACACAACGGAGAGCTTATTAGCTTCCCGACGCAAGATTCAACAAGGCCACGTATTCGGGGAACCTGCGTTTCAGCGAGGTTTCCGTCCGGAATCCTGTTCTCGGAAAAAGGGTCAGCCTTAACAAGGGTCTGGCACTTTTAGAGAGCAAGATATTATTAGTCCACTCGCCTCGGGTGGACTTTTTTTTGTTTATAAATTAATCTCTTTCTAATGGAAAAACAATCAGAAGATTTGAGTTTTTCGCCAAAGATAATTGTTGCGCTAACAATCTACGTCACTTCCCTATTCGCGGCTAATAGCTTAGGAATTAAACTGATGCCATTTCTTTTTGGCACCCAGCTTTCGGTGGCGGTTTTTTGTTTTCCGGTGGTTTTTATTATGACGGATATTATCGGCGAAGTTTACGGTAAACGAATGGCGAAATTTTTTGTCTGGGCGGGATTTATTAGTATTATTTTATTTCTTTTTTATTCTTTTCTTTCGGCTATCGTGCCGTGGGGCGACCGGGCTCTCTGGGTTAAAGATGGATACAACCAAATTTTTGGCGTGACGGCGCGAATGTCGATCGCTTCCCTTTTAGCTTTTATTATTGCCGAATATCAGGATGTTATTTCATTTTTCTTTTTGCGAAATAAATTCGGAACGAAAAACTTTTGGCTCCGATCAAATCTATCAAACATCTGGTCGCAATTTTTGGACAGCTCGATTTTTATGTTCGTGGCTTTCTTGGGAATTTATCCCGTTGGAACGATAGTTTTAATAATCCTCCCTTGGTGGATTTATAAGATCGTGATGGGTTTTTGCTACACGCCGCTTAGTTATTTAGGAATTCGGCTTTTAGGCGGGAGGGTTGGGGTAAAATAGGATTCTTTACTTTTTAGTCTAGCATTTATAAATTTTGTTTATAGAAGTTTTTATTCCTAAAAACTTGTTTTTTATACTTTGTTAGGCTTTAATAATGCTAGAATTATTTACAATTTTTTCTAAACATTTTTGTCGTGAGAAACACGAGGAAAGAACAGGTGACGAATGCAAATGCCCTGGTTGGATCCCGAAGAGCGGGCAGAGCTGATTTACAACCTCCTGCACTTCGGGTTAATTAGATCCTCAAATGAACGGGATTTACCGCTCAAAGGCGGGGGAAAAACTGACATCTATATAAATCTTCGGGATGCCAGAAATCACCCAAAGGCAATTAGCTCCATAAGTAGCTTCTACGCGAATGCCCTCCGGCGACTCAGACTCCATCATTTCGTGGAGGTCCCGGATTCTGTAAGTTGCTTTGCAGGTCCAATTTCGATGCTTACAGGAATTCCATATCTTACAGTCCGGGAATCTCCCAAGAGTGGAAGAGTTGCTAATGCTACTGTTATTGGCTCTGCGAGCTATGGTAACAGAGTTGCGATTTTGGATGACGTGGTGACTGACGGAGCTTCAAAAATTGCTCCCTTCATAACATGCGTTCAAATGGGCTTGAATGTTGAATCCTTAATTGTGCTTGTCGACCGACAACAAGGTTGGCAAGAGAAATTTGCGAGCTTAGGCATTGACTTGAATGTGTGGCCGGGCATGACTCTCCATGACGTTCGTTATCATCTAATTGCTTCGGGAGTCATGAAACGATGCGAAACCGATGTCGAAGAAAGGAATCCTATTATTGTTGCTTTAGACGGCAAAAAATGGGAGGAAATTCTCCCAATAGTAGACCGACTTCGGACTTCTGGCTGCATCTTCAAGGTAAACGATCTTCTATTAGCGGAAGGAAGTGACTGGCTTATTCCGAATCTTTCTGCTTATGGTCGAGTGATGGCTGATTTTAAGGGTTGCGACATTCCAAATACTCTAACGAATATCGCGTATCGCCTCAAACGTTGTCCACCTTGGGCTGTTACGGTACACGGCTCAGGTGGTCGAGACATGATCCGAGGAGTTGTTCGAGCTCTACATGGTACGCCGACTAAGGTTTTGGTCGTTACCGTTCTTACCTCTATGCGGAGTGAGTGTGAAGAGATTTATACTCGTCTTCCTATCGAAGAAGTAAGAACTCTTGCCAAGATTGCGGTCGAATCCGGCGCTCATGGAATTGTTTGCTCTTCAGAAGAAGTGGCGGAACTTCGCGCGAGATACCCTAACATGGAGTTTGTTGTTCCCGGCATTCGCTCCGAGGGTGTCGATAAGGGAGATCAGCAGCGCACCGATACTCCCGAAGCAGCAATTGCAAACGGTGCGAATCATATTGTGATGGGTCGTCAGGTTTTCGAAGCTAACGACCCCGTTGCTGAAGTCACGCGTGTTTTGAAGGATGAACTCAGAATATTTTGATGCTAAGGAAATTGATCATGAATCACACCACCCGTTTTATAACGGGTGGCTTTTTTATTTCTTCAAAAATTCTAAATCGTTGCACCCCGCCAGTGGCGGAAATTATACTGCCCCGCTTTCGCTTCGCTTCTTTGGGGTACAAGATTTGCTAAGCTCGTACCTCGCTAGGCAAATTCTAGTATGTAGCCTCAAGGGGAATTGAACCCCTGTTTGCGCCGTGAGAGGGCGCCGTCCTAGCCACTAGACGATGAGGCCTTTAGTAAGCTCTTATTTCTTCTACAACTTTATCCAGCCCCATAATATGGGAAGCTTTGACTAAAATCAAATCCCCTTTTTTGAGCAAGTCCTGAATCGGCTTTAGCGATTCTTCGGTGGTATCAAAACTCAAAATGTTTTTATTTTTCATGCCGTTTTCGCGGGCGCCTTCGGCGATGAATTTAGCGCGGGGACCGATGGTAATCAACAAATCAACGACATTGGCGGCGACTCGGCCGATTTCTTCGTGAGCTTCCGGCGTGTATTTGCCAATTTCCGTCATATCACCCAGAACCGCAATTTTTCTTTTAGCGGGAAGATCGAGAAGGGTGTCTAGCGCGGCATGGGTGGAAAGCGGGCTGGCGTTGTAGCTATCGTTGATGATGTAGGAATATTTAATACCAGGGATGAGCTCCATTCTTGATGGCGCTGGTTTATAGAAATGAAGGGCTTCGGAAATTTTTACTAAATTCATGCCAAAAGCGAGGCCAACGGCAGCCGCCGCGGCGGCGGCATAGCCTTGGGTTTTTCCGAAAATCCCATCGATTTTTACCGGCACAAAACTACCGCCATATTCAAGACGAAAACCGATGCCTCGCGGCCGGTCGCCGTTGGATTTAGTTTCGAAACTAGTAACCCGAACATCAGATTCCTTGGAAAAACCAAAAGTCATCAAATGGGCGCGGGTGCGATCCTTTAGATTGAAAATAGTTTCATCATCAAAATTTAAAATGGCAAAACCGGCAGCGGGCAAATATTCAATCAATCGGGATTTTTCCCGAGCGAGTTCCTCTGGACCGCTATAGAATTCAACGTGGACTGGAATATTGCCGATCGCGGTGATGACGCTGATGTTGGGGCGGGCAATCGAGAGAAGATACTTAATGTCCCCTGGTTGATCGGCACCATATTCTAATATCAATAGTTCAGGGTATTTATTTTTTTGCCAAGAACTTGGAGTAATTATTTGAAAGATTGCCGATAGAATCACTTTCGGCCAAAAGAAAAATCCTTCGATTTTTGTTTTAGAGCTGATAACTGTTAAAGGCAGGCCAAGCTCATTATTGAAATTGCCGGCGGAATAGCGAATCTGACGCTCACTGCCCAAAACGGCCGCGATAGCCAGCTTAGCGGAGGTTTTACCAACGCTACCGGTGATACCGATAATACCCGGCCGGTAGCGCCAAATTGTGAGGCGGGCGAGTCTTTTTAGAACGACTTTCAAAATATTTAAAATTACTTCTTTCATTTTTTAAATTTTATCCGGCGGAATATTGTAATAATTCAAAATAAATTGAGCTAATTCCCGAAAAGCAGGAACAACCGTTCCGCCAGCTAAAGAAACATTGGTCTCATTGAGTTTAATTAAAATTATGAAACGAGGATCGCTGGTGGGGCCAAAACCAACGTAGGTGTGATTAAAAATATCCGCGAGATAGCCGCCACCTTTTGGGTTGGCAACTTGAGCGGTTCCAGTTTTACCGGCCAATTGATAGCTAGCGATTTTACCAACGTCAGCTTTTTCCAAAGCCGAGATCATCATTTGTGTGGTTTGCGCCGCCGCTTTTTGGCTTATCACGGTTCTAATCTCTTTAGGAGTTAGAGTTGAATTAAGATAGGGTCTCATCAAGTGTCCGCCATTGGCAATCGCTCCTATGGCACTTATAAGTTCAATCGGAGTAATGGCAACGCCCTGACCAAAAGAGGCGGCGGCGTAGTTGATGTCGGACGCTTTGGGGCTTAGCGCACGGAGATTACCAGATATTTCGCCTGGTAAATCTATTTCAGTTTTTTCGTTAAAACCAAATTTATTCAGATAACTGGTAAAAAGAGAACGGCCGATTTTACTTTCGGCAAAAGCGGCGCCGGTGTTAACGGATTTTTCAATAACCTGAGTCATGGTGATTTTGCCATGAGCCAAGTGATCCCAGTTTTGAATTTTTTTCCCGCTTACTTTTAAGACGCCAGTGTCGACAAAAGTCGTATCGGGCGTAATTTTCCCGGCATCAAGTCCGGCGGCCATGGTGATAACTTTAAAAACTGAACCAGGCTCGTAAATCGCCTGAACTGTTGGATTTATAAAAGTTCCAAGATTAAACTCGCCGTAATTGTTTGGATCGAAATTTGGATAATTCGCCAACGCTAAAATTTTTCCGGTTTTCGGTTCGGCGACTATCACACTTCCACCTTTGTTTGAAAATTCACCAATTAACCCTTTTAAAATTTCCTCCGCTTGATTTTGAATATTCGGATCGATGGTTAATTTTATATCCGAACCATCTTCCCGCGGAGTGATTTTTCCATTTTCATTAATGCCGGATTTCCCACTCAGAATTGGGTTGTAAAATTTTTCAATTCCATAACGGCCGGATTCAACGATATCCTTACTATCCTCCGCCACAAAACCAAGGAGTTGAGACGCAACAGAGTTTAAAGGATAAAAACGGCTGGGTTCGGGATTAATATAAATACCTTTTAGTTTTAAGCTTTGAACTTTTTTAACAATTTCTTCCGTGCTCTTTTGTTCTAAGAGATTATATTGATTTTTTTTATCTGAAAATTTCTTTTCTAGATCATCGGCGGATAGATTTAAAATTGGGGCTAGAAAATTGGCCGCCTCCTTGGAATCTTCAATTTCTTTTGGAACGGCGTAAATTTTAGGGAAATCCTTATTTAAAGCCGCCGGAATGAAGTTGCCGAATTTATCCGTAAAAAAAATAGAGCCGCGATCGGCTTTCAGGTAATTTGAGGAGAAATATTGCGATTCGGCTTTGGCGGAAAAATCTTTGTTTCTTAAAACTTGAATTTGAAAGAGATTAAAAAGCAGAGCAACATAAATTAAACAAAAGATAATTATGACTAATTTGAAACGAAAGCCCATTGATTTTTTTCGGAAAAATAATTCGGTTTTTTTGTTTCCTGTAAGTTCCTCTCACTCTTAATTTTGGCGAGGCTGACAGCATCAAGAAATGAGAAATATTTCTTTTGAAGCTCGGCAGTCTCGGCTTGAGTATTTTTTATCTCAATATTAACAGCCGAAATCTCGTGATTTAAATTAACCCGTTGGTTATATACAATAATAAGCCAAATGACGCCTAAAACTAAGGGGAAAACTCCGATGATGATTAATTTTGTTAAAATTGCTTTTTCTTTTGAGTGTTGAAGGAAAGTCATTTTTTAATTTATTACTACGGCACGAAGCTTGGCGGATCGGCTTCGAGGGTTGGATTTTATTTCACTAAGCGACGGGGAGATTGGTTTTTTAGTTAATATTTTTAGCTCGCCAGTTTTTTCTTGATCGCGAAAATAATTTTTTATGAGGCGGTCTTCTAATGAATGGAAACTAATGAATATTGCCCGGCCGTTTTTATTTAGAATGCTTTTGAGATTAACTAATACCTTTTCAAGATTTCCGAGTTCGTCGTTGGCGAATATTCTTAGCGCCTGAAAAGTTCTAGTGGCGGGATTAATCCGGCCACGTTCATAATTTCTGGGAACGGCGCGGCGAATAATTTCGGCAAGCTCTAGACTAGTTTCAATTTTTTTCTTCCGGCCGGATTCTTTGATGGCTTTAGCGATTCTTCTTGATAATCTCTCTCCGCCAAGTTTGAAAATCACATCAGCTAATTCTTCTTCATCAAGGCTTCTAATGATTTCTTTGACCGGCGGAATGCTATCGTTGTAGGTCATCAGAAGCGGTTCGTCGCGTTCGAAACTGAAACCGCGGCCAGATTGTTCTATTTGCTCGGAGGAAAATCCTAGGTCGATTAGCAATCCTTCTGCTTTGGGAAGTTCTTGAGTTTTAATTATTTCTGGAAGGTCGGCATAATTGCCGTTGACCAAAATAATTGAATCCTCTAAACTCCCGCTTTTTTCTTTCGCGAACTCTTTTAACCTTTTTTTGGTTGTTTTTAAAATTGCTGGATCAAGATCAACGCCGAGAAGTTTTCCGCTAGGCAAAATTTTTTCAAGAATTGCCCGACTATGTCCCCCGCCATTTATCGTTCCGTCAATTATCAGATCGCCCGGGTTCGGATCAAGAAATTCCAAAACTTCATTCAGTAAGACGGGCACATGTTCCATTTTCATATTCCCAACTCGCCTAATTTTTCGGCAATTTCTTCGGAGGCACCTTCGGTCTTCTGCTTGTAGCGTTCCCAATTTTCGGCATCCCAGATTTCCATCCGATTATAAAGCCCAGCGACAACTACCTGCTTCTTCAAATCGGCGTATTTTCTTAAATAGTCGGGAATTAAAATTCGACCCTGATTATCAACTTCAACATCCATTGCTCCGGCGAGCATTAATCGAGTGAACGCGCGAGAGTTGGCTTGAGCAAGCGGAAGGGCAATAAGTTTTTGGGCTAAAATTTCCCAATCTTTATTACCGAAAACGAATAAACAATTGTCTAATCCGCGAGTGATAATGGCGCCAGCAATTAATTTGTCGCGGAATTTCACCGGAATCGCCATCCGACCTTTTGTGTCTAAATTGTGTTTGTATTCGCCGAGGAACATTTCGTTAGGTGATAGGTTTTTGGCGATGGGTGTTAGTAGATTTCTTTATTAGTCCCTAATGGCTTGTGGCAAATCTTATCCCCAGAAGTGGCACTTTATCCCCAGAATTATCCACTTTCCGCCACTTTGATTTAATACTAAACCACTGAAATGAAACGTCAAAGGAGTAATCAAATAAAAAAAATCCTTGATTTATAAGGCTTAAAATTGATTTAGTGCCGGAAATATCCACAATTTATTAACTGCTACAAAAATAGATGTAATTCCCCACTTAAAATAAAAAAAATCCGGTGAGAAACTCACCGGATTGGTAACTTATTTGTTTGTCTTGCGTCATTTCTTGAGAAAATGAGCAAGCACTCCTTTTTGATCAACGACCCAAGTATCGGCATTAGTGCTGTCGATGGCTTCGCAAACAAAACTAGAGACACCTTCGTATTTGAAGTGATACACATAGATATCCGACGTGTCAATTTCAACATCGATCGGACTAAAGGCGCGCCTATTAGACGAGCTAGCTACTGTACCTCCTGAAATCCAGTAGGTGCCATTACTCGCTTGGTAATCTTGCTGTTTGAGATAGATTTTCGTCAGCGTTGTTTTGACCCTTACCTCCCTAGCCGCATTCGTAAAGCGGGTAACGACTAGAGCGCTAATGACGCCGACGACAATAACTCCGATGATCAATTCAAGTAAGGTGAAGCCCTTTCCATTCGAAACTCTTTTCACTTTTATTTCCTCCAAAAAAGTTATGGCCAAAATTACTAGCTGTATTCTAATCTAACTTATGATAAATGTCAATAGTTATTATTAGTGGGCGTTGCTGGGATCGGACCAGCGACCTCTTCGATGTGAACGAAGCGCTCTACCACTGAGCTAAACGCCCAAACCTTCAGAAATTTCTATTCAAGGAAGACTATAACCAAAAACCCCGAGTTTTTCAACGCGAGGTTTCTGCTTCGCTCACAAATAGATTAATCTAAGTTACTTACTGAAGTTCAGCAACAGCGCCGGCGTCGTCAAATTTTTTCTTTAATTCGTCAGCTTCCGCTTTCTTTAATCCTTCTTTCACCATTTTTGGCGCGCCATCAACCAAATCTTTAGCTTCTTTAAGGCCAAGACCGGTAGCTTCGCGAACCACTTTAATAGCGTTTATTTTTTGCTCACCAGCCGATTTAAGGAATACATTCCAGGTGTCTTTCTCGACGGCGGCAGCGCCACCAGGAGCGGCAACGGCCATTGCCGAAGCTGAAATGCCGAACTTTTCTTCTAGCGCTTTAACAAGCTCGGCGAGCTCAAGAGCGCTTAAGGTTTCAATTTTTGAAATTAAATCTTGTAATTTACTGTCCATTTTAATTAGTAATTCAAATTAGGATACGACCTTTTGGGATTTTTCCAGCTCCATACCTTTGGAGCTGGATTTCGCTCTCTAATTGAAGAAGGATTTTAACTCGGAGAGAGCTCAACTTTCTTCGACTTTTCCTTCATCAAATAAATCAGAGAGCTAATGGGGGCTTGGAGCATGCCAAGGAGTTGGCCAAGGAGAATTTCTCTAGCGGGAAGTTTGCCGATGAAGATAACTCTCTCTGCTTCCATGAAAGCTTTGTTTTTAAAATCGTAACCTCCCAAAACTTTTTTTGCTCCAGCTCCTTCAAGCGCGGAGAAAAATTTAACTATTGAGCTGCAGGAATTTTCTAAATCGAATTCGGAAAAAACTGTGCCAATGGAAAACTTGAATTTACTTCCGTCAAACTCAATCCCCTTTTCCTTAAGAATCAAATTAAGTAAGCGTTTTTTGATAACTAAAAAGCTGGCGTTTACTTTGCTTAATTCCTGGCGTAGCTTCCGAAGATCTTCGGCCTTAATGGACGAGAAATCGGCGAAAATCAAAGCTTGGCTTTTTTCGGCCAGTTTTTTACCTTTTTCTAATTCAGCTTTTTTTTGAATTTTTGTTTTCATGGCAAATTCATAATGTATTTTCCCCGCATTCTGCGGGGTCTAAGTTTTTCTAAGCGAAATTTTTCTCAAGAAAAACTAAGAAAAAAGCGACTTCCTAGGAGTCGCGAGAAATGCCAAATTTTGGCTTTTCCTCGGCGGGTTTTATGCCCTTTTCTGTGGGCTACCCGGGGTCTTAGGAATTGGTTTAAGTGTAAGAGCTAAATAATAAAAAGTCAATAGTAATAAAAATAAAGCAATAATTGAATAATGATATACTTAATCGACATATGATTCTTGCTACTCACGCGCTTGTCGGTGCCGCGGTTGCTCAGATTTTCCCAAAGTATCCCCTATTGGGATTTGTTGCCGCTTTTTTGAGCCATTTTATTTTGGATGCTATCCCTCACGACGATTACGAACGTGAATCGTTTATTTCTGATAAAAATTCGCCTAATGATATTAGTAAAATGGATATGGTTTTAGGCAAAAAATTCATTAGGGATCTTATAAAAATTTCTTTTGATTGTATTTTTGGATTTGCAGTTGCTTTGACTTTTTTCAGTAATAGCGGATTGGCCTTGCAAATTGCGTTTATCGGTGCTGTTGGCGGTGTGTTGCCTGACGCATTACAATTCGTTTATTTCAAAATAAAAAAAGAGCCGCTCATAACACTTCAAAAATTTCACAAAGCAATTCAGCATAAACTAGGAAACGGAATCTATCGCGTTGGAATTTTGTCGCAGATTGTGATTGTGGTAATCGTTTTTATTTTAGGGATTGGAAGGAATTTTCTAAGATAGAGACAGGAAGTTAAAATCGTTATTCTATTCATAAACCGCAGTGCTTTTTAAGCTCCGCAAGATCAGCTGCCGTGAGATTTTCATTGGTACTTCCATTTAATCGGTACATGATTGCTTTCGAATCCAAAACGTGTGGCAGCCCTAAGGCGTGGCCAAGTTCGTGCGCCAACACACGCACTAATCTCGTTTTTGTATCAAATTGATAAATATCTATCTCTTCACCACTTACGCTACTTTTGTAGATACCCTCTTCAAATTCCGCACCACGTTCTTGTCCGACCATGTTAAATTGATCGACGCTTAGATTCAATTCAGCAGCAAGACGATTTAGGGCAACTACAATTGCATTAATATTCGCAGCTTCGGTGTTGAGATTTGTTTGGAGAATATTGATCGCCGCCGCTTCCGCCACAAGCGATGCCTTTTCGGCACTTAGTTGGTCATAAGTATCACGCGTCGTGCGACCCTGTTTATTCCAATGCGTTACTGTTGTTTCGTATGCGCTTTCACGATTTTGAAATACCGCAACCCGAGTATTATATACAGATTTTTGCTTTATATAATCAGCCTGCATAGCATCGTATTTCGATTTAATTTCGCTATATGACGCTTTATTGTCGCCAACAACGATTCCCAGCGCCATCAATTTCTGTGTTGCTTCTTGCCGGAAATCATATATTAGATTTATTTTTATATTTCCGTTTGCTTCGTGTGCAAAAAGATTTTTTTCAACGGGTTTTTCCCATATTGCTTCAGCCTCTGCTACCGCGCTCAAAAAAGTTTGTTTTGATATGCCAAATCGTGAATCAAATGAACCGATGGTGTAGGTAATAGGTTTCACACAAGGAAGAATTCGGCTTTCAAGTCGCGCAAGAAAATTTCCTAGCTCGCTGCGAAATAAAAAAATTGCAGCTCCGATCGCCGCCACAACAAGAATTAACGTTAGGGCTCGTTTCATGAATTACTTTTTATTCCCAAATCATCGACAAGACAAATGAGAGTTGTTAAACTAGTTCTTCATAAAGCAGCCTCTTGCGCTGGATTCGAGGTGGGAGGAGAAGTTGTTTCTGCCGGTGGGGATGAAGTTGGATCGGATACCGACGGGGCTGGCTCTGTCGCCGCAGAAGATGGAGCTGAATCAGTTGAAGGTGGTGTTGAAATAGAATCTGGAGTTGATGAAGCTGGATTTGGATCTGAAACTGGCGAAGGAATATCGGTTGAGTTTTCGCTAATCGTCGTGGTCGCTTCACTACTCTCGTTTATTATGGTTGTACTAACAGTAGCAGTGCTTGTTGAAGCATCGTTTGGAGCAAGATCCTCTTCGCCCTGAATTAATGGCTGGATAATATCGAGAATGCCGGCTTTAAGATTATTTAAGTCCAAACCCTCGGACAATTCTGTACTAGATGAACCAGCTTCGCCACCTAAATCATTATTTCTATTATCTAAGGACGGATTACAACTCGGGCCGCCTGGATCGCCATTGTCGGCGGAAATAAGCCGCCCTTGAGCCGAGTAGAAATTATCGCTGCCGACTGGACCAAGGTGTTCAATTACCGGTCCTTTTGCAAAATCGATTTGGAAATAACAAGCCGGCACATCCACTTCCAATGAATAGGTGCTTGTGCCGCCATTAAACGTTCCTGTTTGTTGCGCAAAAACAATTTGTTCACCGGCGGTATTTTCGCTGAAGATATCCGATGGCGCTTTGTAACTTACAAGCGAAAGTTGAATATCACTACAAGCCGGATTAATTCGGAAAATAGCACTTACATGATCGCCGTGATTAATATTGCCTCGGAGATCATAGATGATTGGATCTGAATGATTAACGTTAAAATTGTACCAATAGACCTCCTTCCCCTTTGGACAAACTTCGCAGGTCGAAACTGTTTCTCTAGTAACAATTCCCTCAATTAAATTATGAAAATGGGATATTTGGTCGGGATTCTGCGGATCGGCTAAAAGCGCTTCATCGGCCTGCGCCGCCAATTCCGAAAGCGTAGTGCTATCCCCTCCTCCAATAATCGCATTTCCGGAATCGAAATAAGCAATATCAAACTTCAAGGTTAAAAGTTGCTTCCTAAGTTTATTAGCCATGGAATTATTCGAAAGAGAGAAAACCGCATTTGCCTCGCTATCATTAGTCACTGCGGTGTTACCAACTGTTTGGGAAAAAATTCTCTGATCAGGATGATTTTTCCAATACCCCATTGAGCGAATTTCAGATGCTAGACAGGGTTTTCTCTCAATCGTCGCCGTAACATTGACCACGTGCGCCTCAAAAGCCGTGAGCGGCACTACGAGTGTAACTAGCACTAAAATCAAACCGATTTTGGAAACTAAAAGCAGTTTAAAAATATAACTTAAAGTTAATTTAAATTCTCCGAAAGAATCGAAAATTTTATCCCAGAAATTTTTGAAAAATAAATTCAAGCCGGAATTCTCCTCTTTTTCTAAAATTACCAACTTTTTAAAAATCCCCTTCTTTTGGCAACTTCGTTTTAGGGACGACTGCCTTTTTTTTGGCAAAATAATACAATCAACGAATTTTTCCTTCTTCATTTAATAATTTATAAACATAATATCCTTAACCCTTTTTACACTTCAGGAGTGTTTCAGTTTTTACCTCCAGTACCTCCCCCGTTTTTAGTTTTAATTAAATCGTTAATGAAAACCGTAATTGATCCTAGGTAAGGGATATGCAGCGGCCCGCCACGCCAAACCAAGGTTTTGCCGATGACATCACTAAAATCAATTGGCGTGTCTTCGGAAAAATTAGCGTCGCCTTTTGTGGTGATCTTGTTTTCTCTGAGATTCACCACGCGGTGGATAGTAAGCGTATTATTCATTCGATTCCGAAAAACAATAATGTCTTTCAGTTGTATCTGGGATTGGTTTTCTACTCCTTTGATAAAAACCAGATCCCCGGTTTTTAGAACTGGCCACATTGAACCCGAGGTAATCGCCGCCATTGGGTAATTTGTTTTGAGTTTCCAAACTAGAAATTTGGGCAACCCATAAACAATCCCCACGATAATAACCACGTAAACCAGAAAATTCAGAAAAGACCGAAGAGGGCTTTTCTTTTTCTTTGGTTTTCCAGTTTCCACCTTTATTTCTGGCTCAACCTGCGGTTGGCTTTGTTCGATTTCTTTTTTTTTCATTCGAGCAGAAAACTAAAGCCCAAAAGTTGGAATCTTAAAGAGATAGACCCGTCCGGTATAGTTTGCATCAACTACTGCCGAAGCTGGTACATAAACTGGGAACTCAACCTGCTTTTCTTCTCCGGGTTTAACTTTGAAATAATTATCGCTAATCGTCATCAAATCGCTGATTCCTCCGGTTTTCCAAATCATCACATACACCGGCATAAAGATTCCGTTATTGATCTTCACTCTTCGAACCTGGCTAGTTCCCGGGGAAAGATCCCCAAAATCAAGAGATTCTATTGTCGGATTGATTCCCACCTTGCCTTCTCCTGGAATAATATGAACCAGCGCGCGATATTTATTCGCGTCTAAAACCACATAAAAAACAAAGAGAAAGATAATAATAAGGACTATTCCGATTATTTTATCCCGGATTTTAAGGGGTCCGCCAGCTTGTTTTTCAAGCCAGGGCTTCATCCAATTCATTCGCCACTTCCCTCCCAGACCCTTATTTTCTTGATTATTTTGATTACTATTTTGGACTTCTTCCATATCAACCATTATTCCACGCTTACTATTTATGTCAAATAGCTTTTATAGATTAGACCTTGCGTGATCACTATGCCGACTTAAATCGCTCAATCTTCCGGTTTACTGTCTATGACAGTAAACCGGAGAAGGAGTAGATAATAATCTTTCGTTTTAATTTACAACGAAACTAAACTCACTCGGCGTGCTGTCTGTTTCACCAACACCCGGGTATTCAAGAACGGTATCCCACAAAGCGGTATTTAAATCCTTTACTAAGAATTGAACCCCACTATACGTTCCAACGGGGAGGGCAGGATTGAAAGAATATCCTGCTTCGAGTTGGGCACCTGTAACGTTAAATTGGAAGTTGTAATAACCTTCGAGTTTAACATCACCTGGAGCGAGCTCACACTTTGTTGCGCCGGTATTGTCGGTCTGATTAACCCACCAACCATCCCAGCCGTTGCTTAGACCTGGTGTAGGTTGCAAACAAGCCCAATCGGCCAAAAGACCATTGGTGTTTCCGGGTAAAACTCCACCGCCACGAGGCCCATTAAGTACAAGCACGTAGTTGTGGTCGGCGACAAGAGAACCTGAATCCACTTTAATCGTTCCGGCTAATTTGCCGGCACTGGTCGTATCGTAGGTCACGTGACCCTGAATAGGACCGAGCGTTGTTGAAGAATCACCAGTTTCTTTGTAGAGAGGAATTTCACGCGACTTACTATTAACGCCAGTCGTTTCAACCCAAAGATCGCAACCGAAAACTTTATGTTCGTTTGCAATTGGCTGAGTATATGCTGCCGGATCGGCGAGTGGATTAATTTTTTTCACGAAATCATTCCAATCTTGGGCGCAATGACCACCGAAACATGGCACCTTCAAATCGATTGTCCAATCAGCCGAAGTTTGATTTGGTTTTGAGAGAGTTCCTTCAGCCTCAGTCCAACTAACTACACCATTAGCAACCGAGAACGGCTGATGGAAAGCCGGAACGTTTACGTCGGTGGCGTTACTGGAATGTTTTGAGAGATAAGGACAAAGAGATGGGAGAACTCCCCATGTTCCTTGTATTACTGCTCCAGTATCCGTCGTCGGGTTTAGATTTGGATTTACACCACAGTCAATCCTATAACCACCAGGGCTATTGGCATCAATAACAACTTCTCCGGTCCTGGTCTCGCCGATCAAATTCTTACCGTTGTCTGTTGTAAAACCACATTTCGGTTTCTGGCGAATCATATAATTCACTGTATCAACCCGACCTTGATTCTCGGCTAAAAAAGAACTAGAAAGCGCAACACTTAAATGCTTATCAATTTGTTCCTGCGGGAAAACCGTGCCAAAAAGAATCGGCGTGGTTGGAACCGTAAGAGCGTTCTCGATCGTCGCGGTTACGTTTATAACGTGCGCTTCAAAAGCGGCAAACATTGAAGCGCCCACTATGGCGATCGTCACCGCTCCGAATATTACTAATAATTTTTTCATATGTATTTTATTGCCCTAAAATTTGTTTCGACTATTAAAGGGCTAATTGTTTTTTATCTTCTTTACCCCATGACTAATTTAAAATTAGTACTGGGGGCGACCTTTTTACCTTACCCAATTATTGGTATAATCGGGTAAAAATAATTATTTTGACCGTGTTACGGCCAAATCTTTTCCCCGCTTTTACGAGAGAAAGATTTAGCTGCAACAAATTATTAGAATTGGCTCATTTAGTGCCGGATGAAATTATTGATTATTACAAGACGAAACTTGTTGTTGGCTAGTTTTTTATTAATTATTTTGTAATCGACCTTTGAAAATTATTTTTTCGCAACAAAAAAGGGTTGTCTTTTAGGTTTAGTACAAAACCCAAAGGACAACCCTTTTAGTGACCACGAAATTTTCTCGCTAGAGAAGCCGTGCATAATCATAGTCGCTTCTGCCTCGGTTTCCCCAACGAGACCAAAACCAACTTAAACTCGTACCGAATCATGTTATACTTCTCGCGAATAACACGTCAATCAAAAAATCTAATTTCTTGTGGATAAAGGAGGGATAAAATAAAAACCCAGGCATGGGCGCTAAATCGAGGAAACTGCTTTATAAAATAAAGCGAGATTTAGCACCCATGCTTGGGTTCAGAAATATCAAAGTTACGCCGCATTCTAAAACGTAAACCCTATAACTGTCAATAAAAAGTTCCGTCTCCGCCAGTCGTCGGAGGCGGGGCATAAGAGTTGTACCGCAAATTGCGATTACCAAAGTCATTTACGGTTTGTGGATTGGAAAAATTTTGTAGAGGAAACGCCCGCCGTTAAACTTTTTTAAATCTCAATAAGTCTTGTATAATTAGCACATAGATAAAATAACAAACATGCAACATACCCCAAATCCGTGGATTGAAGAGCGAGCGAAATCTGGTCCTCATTTAACAAAACGTGAACAGGTTGGATTTAACGGCCGTTTGGCGTTGTTCATAACTAGCGCGGTAGGTACAATGTGGTGTGCTTATCTTTTTGCCGTTATAGCATTTATAAGTTTACCAGAAGCTTTTCAAGGTGGAACATCCGCTCTTATATCGTGGGTTGCCCAAACGTTTTTACAATTAGTTCTTCTCTCAGTTATTATGGTCGGTCAAAAAGTAGCCGCACGAGCTTCAGATAAGCAAGCAGAACAGACTTATAAGGACACCGAAGAAATATTAAAACTCCAGGACGAAGTACATCGGTTGATTAAAATTAACAACACCTTAACTGAAGAAATTCACTCTGCCGTGATAAGAAAGGCAAAGTAATAGTTTTAAAAAATTGTGTTCTCTCGTTGGTCGCCTTGGGCGCCATCACTCTGGGATAACCCCGAGTGACGGCGGTGCATAAGAGTTGCTAGACTCGTGCCTCGCCAAGCAGCCTCTAATGCGGGAGTTGAGGGAATCGAACCCCCGATCGCGGTTTTGGAGACCGCAGTTATACCACTTAACTAAACTCCCAATGTTTCTATATTACTTTCTCCGACTTACCAAATCAAGATTTATTATTTAAATAGCCCCTTAGGGGCTATTTTTTTGATTCTTTATGCTGGGTATGCTTTCGACACAGGGAACAGTATTTACTTAGATCAAGTTTACGTTCCACTTTCTTTTTGTTTTTATCGGCATAAATAGCCCGTTTACAAACGGTACATCTTAGACGGACTAATCTTTCAGCGCGTTTTACTTTAGCCATAAATTAGAATAAATAATTATGATTTATGAATCAGGAATAATCCTCGCTACAGTTTAACCTATAAAGTTAATTGAGTCAATTTTGTAAGATTTTCTAAGTGAGCCGTTGGCCGGATTTGAACCGGCGACCTACTCCTTACCATGGAGTTGCTCTACCAGCTGAGCTACAACGGCATTTGGCTAATTTTACTTATTTTTAAGAAAAAATCCAATGAGCCACCTCCCGGATTTGAACCGGGGACCTTCACTTTACAAAAGTGTTGCTCTACCAGCTGAGCTAAGGTGGCAAAACTAAGTATTTCCAATACTACAAAAAAGCCGAAAAATGGGCAAATTTTGGGTTTGGAAATTACCTACTAATACCCTATAATTTTGGTGTTTTATGGCCGTCAGATTCACTCATCTTCATACTCATTCACACTATTCCCTACTTGATGGACTAGCAAAAATTGACGACTTAATTAATCGCGCTAAGGAATTTGAAATGGATTCTTTGGCGGTAACTGACCACGGCGTTCTTTACGGAGCCGTGGAGTTTTATAAAAAATCTAAGAAGGCGGGTATTAAACCGATTTTAGGAGTTGAGGCATACCTAGCACTTAAGAGCCGGTTTGATAAAGAACCTGGCGAAAGATACTGCCACTTAATCCTTCTCGCAGAAAATATGGCGGGCTGGAAAAATTTAATCAAATTAGTGAGCCGAGCAAGTTTGGAGGGATTTTATTACAAGCCAAGAATGGACAAGGAATTACTCCGGGAACATCACGAAGGCCTGATCGCCTTATCGGCTTGTTTGGGCGGCGAAGTTAATCGCCATCTTTTATACGGCCGCTACGAAGAAGCGAGAGCGGCGGCGGAAGAATATGTTCAAATTTTTGGAAAAGATAATTTCTTTTTGGAAATTGGAGATCACCCGCATATTCCGGAGGTAGTAAAAATTAGAAGCGAAATTATTAAACTTTCAAAAGAATTAAATTTACCGCTCGTCGCGACGCAGGATATTCACTACGCCAAGGCGGAAGATGCCGAGTATCACGATATTTTGCTGGCGGTGCAGACTGGCAGCCAGCTATCTGACGACGATCGGCTGACGCTCAAGGCGGATAATTTTTCGCTTACCTCGGGGGAAGAGATGGCGGAAAAATTTAAAGACATTCCGGAAGCGATTTCTAATACACAAATTATCGCCGAGCGATGTAATGTTGAACTCGAACTAGGAAAAACCTACTTGCCTCATTTCAAAAAGCCAGACGGGAAAAATACGATGGAATATATTCGCGAATTAATTTCTGAACGGCTGCCACTCCGATATTCTACTGAAAAGCAAACTCCGGAATTAAAAGAGCGGTTGGAAATGGAACTTGGCGTAATTGAAAAAACTGGTTTTGGCGATTACTTTCTTATTGTTCAGGACTTTATTTCTTGGGCGAAACAGCGGGGAATTGCGGTTGGCCCGGGAAGAGGTTCGGCGGCGGGAAGCTTAGTTTCGTATATTTTGGGAATTACCGATATCGATCCCCTAACTTACGGCTTACTTTTTGAAAGATTTTTAAATCCCGACCGGATTCAAATGCCGGATATTGATTTGGATTTTGCTGATACGCGCCGAGACGAAGTTTTGGCGTATATCCGAGAAAAATATGGCGAAGACCACGTGGCTCAAATCATCACTTTTGGAACAATGGCGGCGCGAGCGGCCGTGCGCGATGCTGGACGGGCAATGGGACTAACTTATTCTTTTTGCGACCAAATTGCCAAGTTGATTCCTTTTAATATGAACCTAAAGGAATCGATTGAAAAAGTACCGGAACTAGCGGAATTTTATGAAAAAAATGAGGAAGCAAAAAAATTACTGGACGCGGCGAAACATTTAGAGGGGGTGGCCAGACACGCGTCGGTTCATGCTTGCGGAACGGTGATTACCGAGAAACCCCTTACGGAATATGTTCCTCTCCAATTAGCGCCACAGGATAAAAACAGCATTATCACTCAATTTGAAATGCACTCAATTGAGGATTTGGGACTTTTAAAAATCGATCTTTTGGGTTTAAAAAATCTAACGATTATTGAAGAAACGCTTCACCTAATTCAAGATCGGCAGGGCATTGAGATAAAAATTTCGGAACTGCCGATAAACGACGAAAAAACTTTTAAAATCTTGCAAGAAGGCCACACCACCGGAGTTTTCCAGTTTGAATCGAGCGGAATGAGACGATACATGAAAGATATTCATCCGACCGAACTTGAAGACTTAATTGCGCTGGTCGCGCTGTATCGGCCGGGGCCGATGGAGCTTATTCCCTCTTATATCAATCGAAAACACGGGCGGGAAAAAATTATTTATCTTCACCCAAAATTGGAACCGATTTTGAAAAACACCCACGGTATTGGCGTGTATCAGGAACAGATGATGAGAATCGCTCGAGATTTAGCTGGATACACTTTGGCCGAAGCCGACACCCTAAGAAAAGCAATTGGTAAAAAAATAAAATCCCTTTTAGATGAACAGAAAGAAAAGCTAATTAGCGGAATGATAAAAAACGGGATTGATTCAAAAACGGCCTCAAAGATTTGGGAACTATTTCCGCCGTTCGCCCGTTACGGCTTTAACCGCAGCCACGCGGCTTGTTACGCTTTGATCGGTTACCGAACGGCTTATCTTAAAGCCTACTATCCGGAAGAATTCTCGGCTAGCTTACTTAACGCCGAAGTCCATGATATCGACCGAATTTCATTTCTGATTGGAGAACTTAAAAAGTCAAAAATGGAAATATTACCACCGGATATAAACGAAAGTTTTGTGAGTTTCACCCCCACGAAAAATAAAAGAGAAATCCGTTTTGGGCTTCAGGCAATAAAAAATGTCGGCGAGGCGATTACTCAAGCGATTATTGAAGAGAGGGTGCGAGGCGGAATATTTATGAGTTTCACTGATTTTCTTTCCCGAATTCAACATAAAGATTTAAATAAAAAATCATTGGAAAGTTTAATAAAAAGCGGCGCTTTTGATTCGCTTGGAGTAGAACGCGGGCAGGCGCTTTTCAACATTGACGATATTTTGAAATTTAGCACGATAGCTAAAAGATCGTCTGTTCAAAATAATCATTCTTTATTCGGAGCGACGAGCGGCGTCGGGACAGCTCTAAAGTTAAAAGATTCGCCACCGGCGACAACTCAAGAGAAATTATCCTGGGAAAAAGAATTGCTGGGCTTTTATCTTTCGGATCACCCTCTAAATCCGTTAGTCGAAAAAATTAAAAAAACTCAAGCAAAGCCAATAAGCGAGGTAAAATTAATTAAAGATGAGAATAAGGTTTTTCGCGTGGCGGGTTTGGTTTCAAAAATTCAGAAGGTAATAACAAAAAACGGCCAGCCGATGATCTTTGCTAAAGTGGAAGATTTATCAGCGCAATCAATTGAGGTCGTTGTTTTTAATAGCGTTTTGAATAAAACGGCAAATGTTTGGGAACAGAATAAAACAATATTAGTGCAGGGAAAAATTTCTTTGCGGGGCGAGGAGCCAAAAATGATTTGCGATGCGGCGATGGTACTGGAGGCATGAGACATGAAACATGTATCATATAGCATGAAACACGGTTTGACTTAGAGCGGAAAAACCACTAATATTTTCGGAGGAATTTTAATTACATAGGAGGTAGAATGGCTGGCGCGAGTGACTGCGTGAAATGCCCGCTTTTTGGATTTTCCCAAGTGGCACCGGATGTTTTTACGATGAATGGCGGGAATTGCGGACTTTCTGATGAACTTTGTGGGATGAGTGAACCGGATTGGAATAACTGCCCGAAAGGAAAGTTAATCAAAAGTACCTGCGAAGTCTCAAGGATGAGGGGCAATACCGATTGCCTTTTTCAAACCGAGGAAAAGGGACTAATCACTTTTGCCGAGCTATGGGAGGATGTAATGGGTTCTACTGAATAAAAGGGGTGCAACAAACAAGAATAAGGAGGCATAAGTGCCTCCTTTTTGTATTGACAAATGTATTATAATGGTGTAAAATCTAGCCAGAAAACTCGAAAACTAAATAACCGAAAGAGAGGAATTAGTATGAAAAGCAAGACAGGGAGGCGTCTGTATATTGCGGGTGGGGTAATTATTGTTCTTTTTTTAGCGTTCGTGTCGGTAGAGATGGTTTTGTCCATCTCTGACCAAGGAATTGCAGCGATAACAACGGCGGCGGACGATTCGTTTAAGAAAATCGAACTTGACATAATTCAAACCGGAATCGTAACTGATGTTGCCGAAATCAAAAACGGTATAGCGAGAGCGACGGTGAAGCTTGACTCTTCATCTCTCGGAGAGGTATTTGTAACCTTTACGCCGTTATTCTGGGGTAGTCCAGAAGATCACATCAGGATCGGAGATAGGCTTGAACTTGAGAAGTTTACTTTCTTTAACCCTACTTCCCCAGGCTCAAGCGCCGAGACCTTTCCGCAGAGCTCGACCCAGTGGTTGATTGGTCGGAAATTATCTCCTTTCTAGAAGTAACAGGCAACGCGCGCACCAACCAAACGAGTGCCGGAAAATATTTCCGGCACTTTTTCTTTTCTTATTATATATTAACAACCGTTAAGATAAAATAATAAAAGTTCTTAATGATTTTTATTATTTAGTTTTCGACTTCATTAATGGCCTCCTTCGTCCCGTTTAATGGGACTACGGAAGGCCTCACTCATGAATATTTTCTTATTTAATTTTTGATTTCATGAGTGGATAGATAACTGTCTCACGGACAGATTTATCCATCAGCACGGCGAAAAGACGCTCAGAGACGCCAAAGCCAGCTGCGGGAGGCATGCCATATTCAAGCGCTTCTAAAAAGTCTTCATCCAATTGTTGGGCTTCTTTGTCCCCCGCCTCACGAAGTTTCATTTGTTCTTCAAATCTCTGGCGCTGATCGATTGGATCGTTTAATTCCGAAAAACCTTTGCCAAGCTCGGTGCCGCACGCCATAATTTGAAAACGTTCCACAATTTTCGGATTTTTCTTGGAGCGTTTGGCGAGCGGCTCAAGTTCAACTGGCTGATCTATTAAAAAGCAGGGTTGGATTAAATTAGGCCGGACGGTTTTCTTAAAAATCAAATCAATCAAACGACCCTTGCCGAGATTTTTTTCCGGTTTAAGACCGAGTGATTCGGCTTTTTTAAACAATTCCTCCTTGGTGGCATTTATCGGATTAATTTTATTGGCTTTCAGAAACGCATCCACGTAACTAACTTTTGGCCATTTCTTACCCCAATCAATAGTTTTTCCTTCGAATTTTGTCTTGAGACTGCCGACGGTGTTTTTAATAACAGATTTATACAATTTTTCCGTAAAAGGGATTAGATCATCTAGATCGTGATAAGCCCAGTAAAACTCCAGCTGAGTATAATCCTGGAGGTGCTCACGATCGATGCCCTCGTTTCGGAAAATTCGACCAATTTCAAAGACTTTTTCAAAGCCACCGACTAGAAGTTTTTTTAAGGAAAGCTCTAGGGAAATCCGAAGATAGAAATCAGTCTCTAGGGCGTTGTGGTGAGTTTTGAATGGTTCGGCTTCCGCGCCGCCAGGAATACTTTCCAGCACTGGCGTTTCTACTTCTAAAAAATTGTTCTTTAATAAATAGTCCCGAAATGAACGCCAAAAAACCGCCTTCTTTTTGAATATATTTTTTACTTCGGGATTAAGAATTAAGTCGAGATAACGCTTACGAAGACGGGTTTCGATTTCTTCAATTCCAAACCATTCGGTTGGGATCGGGCGAAGACTTTTACTAATTACTTTAAATTCTCGAGCGTCTACACTTTTCTCTCCCCTTTTAGTTTTGAAAGCAACGCCAACGACGGAGATAAAATCGCCACGATCGATTACTGATTTTAGAAAGTTAAAATTTTTTAGAGTGGCTTTTTTAAAAACAACTTGGATGTGCCCGGTTTCATCTTCAAGGTCAATAAAAATCAGGCCGCCTTGATCACGAAGACCGATTACTCTGCCCACCAAAAAAAACTTTTTGGTTGAACGGCTGACTTTCGGGAAATTATCGAGAATCTCCGAAACCGTGGCTGTTCTTTTAACTTTTACCGGAAAAGCCGAACCATCAGCCCTGTTTATTTCTTCAAGTTTTTTCTTTCGCTCTTTGATGATGTCTTCGAGCATACACTAAGTATCAGGTATCAAGCTTCAAGTATCAAGTAGGAAATTATCTTATTCGATACTGATAATTTTATAAACAAACTCGCCGGCGGGTGTCTTGATAGAAACCGATTCACCGGCGCTGTGGCCGATTAGAGCTTGGCCAAGCGGAGATTCATTAGAAATTTTTCCTTCCTCGGGCATCGTTTCATTGGCGCCAACAATGGAATAAGAAAAAACTTTGTCATCTTTTTTAATTTTGACAACAGAACCGACTCGGACTTTATTGGCATCACCACCGGTTTCAATAATTGAGGTATCTTTGAGCATATCCTCGAGTTGAAAAATTCTCTGCTCAACAACCGCCTGCTCTTCCCTCGCTTCGGCGTATTCAGAATTTTCAGAAAGATCGCCATAATCCTTGGCGGTCTTAAGGCGTTCAGCAATTTCCTGCCGCTTATCCTTTTTGAGTGTTTCTAATTCCTTTTTGAGTTCCTCTAGTTTAGCTTGAGTTAAATAATGGGTGTTCATAGTGATGAAAATTTTACATTGCGACAGTTTTCAATTTAAAAGGGAAGCTTTTCGTCTTCCGCTGATTGGTTACATTGTAACCCTTTTGGCGATAAAAACAAGCCTTTGAGAAAATAAAAAGCCACCGACCGACACTTGGAACAAAAGATAGAATTGGAGAATGCTTTCTTTTGATTAGTGTCAGATCGGTGGTTTTGGGCGGATTTGCCCAAGGGGGGGGAACTTGGTTAGGCAGAGATTGGGAGAGGTTCTCTTTGTCCCTTAATAGGCACTGATGACGTAAGACTTATCAACACGTCTTTCACCTCTCCGCCTTCCATAACTTGATTAGTCCTATTCTGAATGGCCCCGCACTTGCTGCACTGGCCTTTTAGTTCCCGTTCGCTGTTAGGTTTATTAACCCAAACAATAGTAACAATGCCGTCGCATCCAGCGGTTTTACGGCATCGTTGGGCTGGAATGAAGAATGTCATAGAATGACCTCCTTAAAAAGCTTCCGTTATGCTAAACCTAAAATTTGCTTTTGTCAAGAGCGGGATAGGGAAAGACTACTCGAAAGCTGCTTACATATAAACCGAAACCTCGCTGATTTTGAGGTTGTTTTTTTGGGCTAATTTGAGGATTTCCAGGTTAAAATTCAAGGATAAGTTTTTGGGAGAAGAAAAAATTTTCTCGGCGGCTTCTTCAGTTAAAGCCTTAAAACTAGAGAGAGGGTCTTTTAATTTGAGACCACGAAAGAAGACCGAGGAGACGAAAATATTAGAAGCGCCATCGAAAATTCTATTTTTTGTAGGCCAAACTTGCTTGGCTTCACCCACGCCAAAAACTCGCCGGCCGATTACGAGGTCAGATCCTTTTTCAAAACTGGGAATCATATCTTTAAATTGATCCAGGAGGGCAGTGTTTTTCATTTCAGTAATTAAACGGATATTGCCCGTTGAAAGAAGCATGGCTTTTTTGATTGCTCCGGCTATTCCTTCTTCTCGCTCGGCATGAAGGTATTTTAGATTTTTTATGGCGCCGGAAATTTTTTTAATAGTGGATTCGAATTCTAAATCGGCGCCGGATTTGGCGACAATTATTTCGGCGGGAAAATTTATCTTATGAAGATGACGGTCGACATCGATTAAGACAAGCGGTAAAAGATCAATTTCGTCTTTGACGGGAATGATTACAGAGAGATAGGGTTTTTGCATAAATTTCTAATTCTTAATTTCTAATTTCTAAACACTAAAAAGATGTTATGCCATTTGGGCGAATTTTATGCCAATCTACGGATACCCTTTTATTGTACTATATTTTGGTGAGAATTTGGGGGCCTTTCTTGGTAATGGCTACGGTATGCTCAAAATGAGCCGCTAGAGAGCCGTTTAGGGTGGCGAAACTGTCATCACTTAGGGTTCTAATCTTTCCGCCGTCGGGCGGCGGAGCAGCCGACAACATCGGCTCAATGGCAATAACCATTCCGATTTCAAGAGGTTCGCCGGATTTGGGCCGGCCGAAATTGAAAACATTGGGGTCTTCATGAAGCTGACGGCCAATGCCATGACCAGTCAGCGAACGGACAACCGAAAAGTTGTTTTTTTCGGCTAAACTTTGGACAGCGTGGCCGATATCACCAAGCCGTTTGCCGGGCTTGGTTTCTTTTATTGCCTCTCTTAAAGTTTGTTCAGTAATTGAGATAAGTTTTTTGGCTTCGGCAGAAATTTCTCCAACACCGGCGGTGAAAGCGGCGTCGAGATAGAATCCTTTGTATTTAAGACCAACATCAATCGAGATGATATCGCCTTCTTTTAGATGTTCCATTTTCGGCAAACCGTGGACAACTATATCGTTGATTGAAGAACAGATTGTCGCCGGATAGGCCCGCTTGGCGCCGCGGGGGCGATAGCCCAAGAAAGCGGGCGTGGAGCCGGTAGCACGAATTAATTCCCGGCTTAACTTATCGAGCGATTTAGTGGTCACGCCCGGAATAATTTCTGATTTAAGACGCGTTAAAACTTCGGCTAGCCGACGCCCACCTTCGGCCATAATTTTAATTTCTTCGCTAGTTTTTAACTCAATCATTGAATAGCAAGACCGTCCCGCTCGGCGGGACGGAAAAATTATTTTTTAAAATATTTGATTAGTTGCCCGAAAACTTGATACGGCGGCGGTTCACCATTTATTTTATGGACTTTATATTTTCGTTTTTTAAGAAAATCAAAAATAACCTCGGTGCGTTCGTGGTATTCGTTCATGCGGACTTTTATTGTCTTTGCATTATCGAGAGTTCGGCGGTAAAACGGACCGGCACAAACTGGACAGTGTTTGGGATTTTTCGACGGATAAAAAGCGGAAAGGAGCGGAGCGCCACAAATCCTGCAAATTAAACGATGACTATTTCTTTTCTCGGGAATGGATTCCCGAACGTCAAGTTCAAAAATAAAAATATTTTCTTTACCGAAAAGCTTTTCTAAAATTGGCATTAATCCTTTAGCCTCATAAAGAGTGCGGGGCGAACCGCTGAAAACTATTCCCCAGCCAGCGGCGCTAATTTTTTTAACTTTGTTTTTGAGATGCTCAAGAACAAAGCTAGGAGTGAGAAGAATGCCTGAATCGAATAATTTTTTTTCTTTTTGAATAATTTTGTTTTTTTGATTTTCCGGGTCATTGAGTAATGCCTCTAAAACTCGGCCAGTATCAAAATGAATAAGGCCTAAATTACTAGAAAGAAGATTGGCTTGCGTCCCCTTGCCGCTACCCGGAGGACCATAAAGAATAACCGCTATTTTTCTCATATTTCTATTTTATCATTAAAAACAATTTTTCGCTATAAAAAATATCTTTGTAGAAAATAAAAACCCCGTCGAGCGGGATTTTAAAAAATTATTTCTATAATTTTTATTCGATCCCTTCGTATTCGCGAACGGTTAGTTGAGAATCAACCTGACGCATAGTTTCAAGCGCCACGGCAACAACGATCAAGAGAGCGGTACCGCTTATGGTGAGAACGGCAACACCGGTTAGTGGTTGGATAATAAGCGGCATAATAGCGATCAGGCCTAAAAAGAGGGCACCAAAAAACGTCAGCCGACTGATGGTTTTGGAGAAAAATTTCGTGGTATTATCGCCGGGACGAATGCCGGGCACAAAACCGCCGCTCCGCTGAAGATTTTTGGAAATTTCTTCCGGATTAAACGTGATGGTGGTGTAAAAATAAGTGAAGGCGAAAACTAAAGCGAAATAGAAAATACCATAAAAAAGTTGATTAGCCATTAAGCTAGCAACGAGGGAGTTTAATTTAGCGCCAAAATCACTGGAAAATACTGTAGAAATTTGAGCTAAAAATTGCGGGAAGAGCATAACCGAAACCGCGAAAATAAGAGGAATCATTCCAGCCTGATTAACTTTGAGGGGAAGATAACTAGATGAGCCACCATAGAGCTTATTTCCCCTTACTCGCCTAGCATAGGCGACGGGAATCTTTCTTTCACCTTCATTTAGATAGACAACGCCGGCGATCAATAAAACGGCAATGACGATAAAACCGAGATAAATAAGCAATTTGTCAGAAGTGAACGTAAGAATGGCTTGTTGGAAACTTTGGGGAAGATTACTTAAAATACCGGCTAAGATTATCATTGAAATCCCGTTGCCAATCTTTTGTTCGTTGATTAATTCACCAAGCCAAAGAGCAATCATAGATCCGGCGGTAACAGTGGCAACGCTGGTGATAATGGTGAATAAATCGGAATGAGTAAAAACACCCTGACTTCTTAAGAGTGTTAAAAAACCATAAGATTGCAAGGCGGCTAAAGGAACAGTAAGCAACCGGGAATATTGGTTAAACTTGGCACGTCCTTGAGCGCCTTCTTCGTAGTAAAGCTGCTTGAATTTGGGAAAAATAATCGTTAGGAGTTGCATAATAATCGTGGCGGTAATGTAGGGGCCGACACCAAGCATAACAAGAGAAAGATTACTTAAGCCGCCGCCTGAAAAAAGATTTAAAAAGCCAAATAATTGATTGGAATTAAAATACTCGCGCAAAGCGGTTCCGTCGATCCCAGGAATAGGCACAGCGGCGAGGATTCTGTAAACAATCAAAAGCCCAGCAACAATTAGAATTTTGTTGCGAATGTCTTTAATTCTGAAGATTTGGAGAAATTTGTTCATCCTTTACTCTATGGTGCCACCAGCTTTTTCGATTTTAATCCTAACACTTTTTGATGTCTCAAGACCAACTAACTTCAGGGGCTTGTCTATTTCCCCCTTGCTCAAAATTTTTATTTCTCCTCGGTAACTATTGGGTATTAAGCGAAGTTGTTTCAAGATATCTCTCGAAACAGAAAATACTCCAGTTTCTTTTTCAAGAAGCGGTTTTAGCGCGGTTAACAACTGAGCAAGATTGAATACTTTTGATTTATCCGACTTAGGCTTATTGCGAAAACCGCGTTTTTTTGGCAATCGTAAAATAAGATCTCGTTCCGCTTTTCTTATTCTCCGGCCAGCTCTCGATCGTTGACCTTTCGTTCCACGGCCGGCAAAGGTGCCCCTCTTGCCCCCGCGACCGACTCTGGTTTTTGGTTTTTTTCCGGATGATTTTTTTAACTGATGCAGTTTCATAGTTTTATTCAACAACAGCCGTTGTTTTTCTCTTTAACTTTTTCAATGCCATAATCGTGGCCATGGCATTGGTCAACTTATTAGGAGTTCGGCCTAAACATTTTGCGGAAGCATCTTTAACACCAGCGAGATTCAAAATAAAACGGACGGCACCGCCGGCTTTCAAACCACGACCTTCCCCGGAAGGTCTTACTAAAACCCTGGCGGCGCTGTATTTTGCTTCAACGGAGTGCGGAATGGTGCGACCATCTTTTAATTCAACAAAAAGCATATCCTTTCGAGCCTTAAGCCGAGCCTTTCCGACTGCGCTTTGAACATCTAAACCTTTCGCAACACCAACACCGACCCTTCCCTTTTCATCGCCAATCGCAACGGTGGCCCGAAAACGAAACCTTTTCCCGCCAGCGACAACACGAGTAACCCGACGCAAGTCGAGAACTTTTTCTTTGAATTCACTTTTCGGCTTTATAAATCGAGGATGGTTCATTTTTATTTATATTTTTAAGCCGGCTTTTCTGGCGGCTTCAGCCACGGCGGCAACGCGACCATGATAGCGATAACTACGTCTATCGTAGACAACCTGATTTATTTTTTTAGCAATTGCCCGCTCGGCAATTAATTTGCCTAAAATTTCCGCTTGCTCGGTTTTGTTTTTTTTCTTATCCGCAACGGAAAAATCCTTAGGAGAAACAGCGATTATAGTTTTTCCTATCTCATCATTAATAAGTTGAACATAAATAAAACGGTTACTCCTAAAGACAGCAAGCCGGGGTATCTCGGAGGTGCCAAAAATTTTGGACCGATTTCTCGTCACGCGGCGAATTCTTTTCGTTTTTAACTTTCTTGCTTGGTTCATTTAAATTTAACTGGTAGTAGAAGCTTTTTTACCGGCTTTTCGACGAATCACTTCACCGAGATAGTGGATACCTTTGCCCTTATAGGGTTCTGGTTTCTTGAAGGATCTTATCTTGGCAGCAACTTGACCGACTTGTTGTTTATCGGTTCCGGAAATTTTTATTGTGTTTTTATCGACGATTACATCAACTCCCGCCGGCGCTTCAAAACGGATCGGATTAGAAAACCCAAGATTCAGCACTAAAACTTTGCCCTCAAGAGCAGCTCTAAAACCAATTCCTTCTATTTCTAGAACTCTTAGAAAACCTTCAGTTAAACCTATGATAGCACTCCTTGTTAAGGACCACATAGTTCCAACGTTGGCCCGGCCTTGTCTAGTTTCTTTTTCTAAGGAAACCATTAAGCTCTCCGGCCCAATTTCAATTTTCACGAAAGGGAGAATTAAAAGTTCTCGTTCCCCTTTCGGACCCTTTATATTAAGACGGCCGGCAGATTGGGATACGGTAACTTGCTTGCCAAAAATAATAGGTTTTTTTACTAAGCGGCTCATATTACCAAACTTCAAAAAGATATTCTCCACCGACTTTTTTTCTCCTGGCTTCAATGTTACTCAAAATTCCTGTTGGGGTTGAAATGACTCCAACGCCATAACCGTTTTTAACTGATTTTAAGTCGCGATAGGGGCAGTAAATATGACGGCTGGGCTTGCTGATAATTTTGAAACTGTTGATAACTGGAATCTTATTTTCATAAGCTAGTTTTATTTCAATAAAATTCTTTCGATTAACAATTTTCTTGTTAACATCTTTCAAATACTTTGCTTTTTGAAGGGTTTTGGCGATGGCAAAATCCATTTTTGAGAACGGCAAAATAAGGCTTTCTTTTTTAGCTAAACTGCCGTTTTTTATTCTTGTTAATAAATTATGGTACATGTTTAAAAAGTTAGAAGGTAAAATTCAAGATCTTATTACCAGGAGGATTTTTTAACGCCGGGAATTTGACCTTTCGTAGCCATCTCTCGAAAACAAATCCGACAAAGACCGAAATCACGAAGGTATCCGCGTTTGCGGCCGCAACGGAAACAGCGGCGGACAATGCGGCTACTCCACTTCGGTTTTTTCTTGCTTCGAGCAATTACGGATTCTTTGGCCATTATTTTTTATTGCTTTTCTTTGATTTGGGAACTCGCACTTTTTTGAGCGGGACACCAAGACGCCGAAATTCCGTTTCGGCTTTTTTGGAATCTTTTATCTTGGGAACGATATTCACCCCCAATGAGAAGGAAAACGGCGATTCTTCCGGGTTTATTTCAGGAAAAACCAGCTGATCCCTAATACCAGCATTTAGAATGCCATGGGAGTCGATTTTCTCTATTTCCAAACCGCCAAAATCACGAACACGAGGTAGGACTATTCTAACTAAACGCTCAAAAAAATCAACCATTTTCGCTCGGCGAAGGGTCACCTTAAGGCCAACAATTTGTCCTTCTCTTATCTTAAAACCAGCGATTGATTTCCGGGCCTTCCTTATTTCTGCTTTTTGGCCGGTAATTTTGGCCAAATCGCTAGAAATCTGCTTGAGAATTTTTTCTTCAAAATTCGGCTGAGTGCTTGCCCGTCCAACGCCGATATTAACTACAATCTTTTCGAGAAAACTCCTTATTTCTTTCCGAGAATCGTTTTTGGGATTAGTGGTCATAGTAGTTTTAGGTGTTGGCGGAGCATTTTTTACAGTATCGACTCTTTTGTTTTCCTTCTAGCCGAAAACCAATTCGGGTAGCAGCTTTGCAATTTTTGCAAATTAACATGGCATTTGAAACGGCAAAAGGGCGAGCAACCAAAACGGTTTCCCCTTTTTGGCCTTGAGTTTTTGGCTTAGACCGCTTTTTATACAGATTGACACCCTCAACCGATATTTTGTTAACTGACGAAAAAACAGAAAGAACGGTACCGGACTTGCCACGATTCTTGCCTGAAATTATTTTAACTTGATCGCCTTTTTTTATGTTCATTTTCATGTGTCAGGTTATACTATTTCTTCAGCCATTGTCATTAACTTTTCAAATCCTTTTGTTTTTAATTCTCGCGGCAAGGGACCAAAGATACGGGTAGCAACTGGTATTTTTTTTGCATCAACTATCACCACGGCATTTTCATCAAATCTAATATAAGATCCGTCAGTCCGCCGAAGAGCTTTTCGCTGGCGGACAACCAAGACTCTGACTATGTCTTTTTTCTTTACAGTTTTTCGAGGTTCGGCTGATTGCACGGAAGCGACAACAACATCGCCAATCTGCGCGTAGCGGCGGCGAGTGCCCCCGAGGATTCGAAAGCATCTTACAAACTTTGCTCCTGAATTATCGGCGACTTTTAATATGGAACGTTCTTGAATCATAGATTTAGAATTTAAATTTTAGCGATTATTCGCCACTTTTTTTCTTTTGATATTGGCCGAGCTTCTTCAATCCAGACCTTATCGCCGGTTTTGTATTCATTATTTTCATCATGAGCCTTAAATCGAGTGGTTGCTTTGTAATATTTAAGATATTTTGAATCTTTTTTCAAACGAGTCACGGCTACAATTCTTGTTTTGGCCATTTTATCGCTCACAACAATTCCTTTTATTTTTCTTTTTTTTGATTCAACTTTATTCATGATTATTTTTTAGTATTTTTTGCGGCCAATTCATTTTCTAATTTAACGAAGGTAATCATTCGAGCAATATCTTTTCTCAGACTGCGGATGGCGGCGACATCTTTTACTTTTCCCGCCGCTAAGTCGAACCGAAGAGTTCTTAACTTCTCCTGGCTTTCTTTGAGGAGTTTTTCCATTTCACCAACAGGCTTATTTTTTAAATCTTTAATTTCTCTACTTTTCATGATGGTTAATTTTTAATGATAACTTTTGTTGTAAATGGCATTTTATACCCCGCGAGTTTTAACGCCCGAACGGCAATCTCCTTACTTACACCATCAAGTTCATAAATTATGCGGCCAGGTTTAACTGGGAAAACATAATGATCAACTGTGCCTTTGCCGCCGCCAAGAGTTGATTCGGGAGGGCGCTTGGTTATCGGTTTATCGGGAAACACCCTGATCCAAAGGCGGCCTTGGCGTTTTACCGAGTTAGTGATTGTTTTCCGGCCGGCTTCGATCTGGCGAGAATTAAGCCAAGCGGGACTTGTAGCCTTGAGCCCAAATTGGCCATAACTCAATTCCAGCCCCCTGGTTTCAACCACTCTCTTTCGAGAACGGCCCTTCTGCCATTTACGATGTTTTACTTTCTTTGGAATTAACATGTTCTAATTAATGACTTTTCTACTGCCGGCTTTGATTATTTTTATTTCTTTCATTAAAAACTTCGCCTTTGTAAATCCAAACTTTAATACCGATGGTTCCATAAGTTGTAAAAGCAGTGCCCTGGCTATAGTCGATGTTGGCCCTTAGGGTTTGGAGCGGGAGAGTTCCCTCTTTTAAAGTTTCCCGGCGAGCGATTTCGGCTCCGCCAAGCCGGCCGGACAATAAAATTTTGGCACCTTTAACTTCTCTCATTTGCATCAAACCTTCTAGATATTTTTTCATGGTGCGCCGAAAAGGCATTCTTTTTTCTAAGTCCCAGGCAATTTGTTGAGCAGTATAGGATGCAGACGCTTCGGTTCTCTTAAGTTCCTCGACATTTAGACTTAGTGGCACCCTTTCTTTTGTGCTCCTAATCTTTCTTATAGCTTTCTCGATAGATTTTGTTAAATCCTCTATTCCTTTTCCTCCCCGGCCAATCACAAAACCGGGCTTAGCAGCGCGAATGAAAATTTTTAGATTATTGGCGGCGCGTTCAATTTCAACACCAACTATTCCGGCCAAGTTAATTTTTTCCTTTATCACTCGGCGAATGGCTTCATCTTCCTCCAAAAAACCACGGTAGCTACCCCTAATAAACCAGCGGACCGGCCAGTCTTTAGTAATTCCCGTTCTATATGATTGTGGATTAATTTTTTGACCCATGATTAAAGATTTTATTTGCCCATGCCAGATTTTCGACTAAACATTTTCTTTAAAACCCCGGAATTAGACTTTTTCGGTGAAATGGTTTCGCGATTTTCTAAATTCTCTTTCGTTTTTTCCCGGCTGGATTTCTTAGAAGATTTTTCTTTGGGAAGTTTCGATTTCTTTTTAATAATAATTTTAAAACGAGCTGGCTTAAGATTAGAATTTTCTCCTAAAATAAGCGTAACATGGCTCATCTTTTTTTGAATTTCACTAGATGAACCTCGGGCGCGGGGCATGGACCGCTTAATCATTGGACCTTGATCAACTCGGGCAATTTTAACGAAAAGACTACTGACGTCCAGATTGCTGTTATTTTTAGCGTTACTGATAGCCGAACGCAATAATTTCAAAAGTGGTTTAGCTGGCCGGCGACGTTGAACCAAAAGCTGGGCTTCAGCCTCATTGACCGACAAACCCTTAAGCAAACTGGCGACTGCTCGAACTTTTCGAGGAGCAATTCTGAGATAGCTAAGTTTTGCAATTTGATCTTTCATATGTTCTATTTTTTAGCCCCTGGTTTAGATTTGGCGGCGGGAGCGGCGGTTGGCTTGGTGGTAGCTTTTTGCTCGATCTCTTTTTGCATTTTACCTCCATGCCTTAAGAATTTTTTGGTCGGAGAAAATTCACCGAGCCGATGACCAACCATTTCTTCACTAACTCTTACGTCAATAAAATTTTTGCCGTTGTGAACGCTAAAAGTATAACCAACCATTTCGGGGGAAATTTCAGAAGCTCGCGACCAGGTTTTAATGGCCGGGCTGTTCTCGGGTTTAAATTTGGAAATTTTTTCCAGTAATTTTGGATCCACAAAAGGACCTTTTTTTGATGATCGGCTCATATTATTTTTTAACTCTTCTTTTTAGAATAAGTTTATTGGACCATTTCTTTTTATTTCTTGTTTTATGCCCACCAGTAACTTTTCCCCAAAGGGTTTTTGGCTTCCGCGTTCCGCGCTGAGTCCGGCCCTCACCACCACCGTAAGGATGATCAACGGGGTTCATAACGGACCCGCGAACCGTTGGCCGGATACCGAGCCATCTTGAACGGCCGGCTTTTCCGATAACCACCAAATTATGCTCCGAGTTGGAAACTTGGCCAATAGAAGCAAAACAATCCCAGGAAACTCGCCTTACTTCGTTTGAGGAAAGTTTAAGATCAGTATAACCATTGGATTGAGCTAAAATTTCTATGTAAGAACCGGCTGAGCGAGCCATTTGACCGCCTTTGCCCGGTTTTATTTCAACATTAAAAACTTGATAACCAACAGGAATATTTTTTAACCGGAGACGATTGCCGGTTTTAAGCGGAGCGGTATCGCCAACGATAATCTCATCGTCGACTTTCATTTCCGAACCGGCGAGAATGTAGCTGCGCTTGTTTGATTTATCAATAACCCGAGCGATAAAAGAAGTGCGATAGGGATCGTATTCTAAGGTTTCAACTTTTAATTTGGCCGGGTTTTCTAATTGCTTGAAATTAATCATACGATAGAGCCGTTTATTTCCTCCGCCTTGATGCCGAACGGTAATCCGTCCTTGAGAATTTCGTCCCGAATGGCTTTTTAGGCGCTTTAAAAGCGGCCGCCAAGGTTTGTCGCCGGTTAAAGTTTTTTTGTAGCTCACCGAAGTCATGTGTCTTCGGGAAGGAGTTGTTGGGGCGTAGGATTTCATAATAGATTACTTTATCAAATCAATATGTTGCCCACTTTTAAGGGTAACGATCGCTTTCCGATAACCTGACCGGAGATTTGTGGAGTTGCGAAAGCGCTTCCTTTTCGGGGGCCGATTAATAATATTCACGCTCACTGGATCGACTTTGTAAATTTCCTTAATCGCTTTTTTAACTTCCGATTTAGTGGTTTTGGGCTTAACAATAAAAACATACTTGCCAATCTCGCTCAAGGTGGTAGCTTTTTCGGTAATCCAAGGTTTTTTGATTAAAAGTGAATCTCGGGACATTTTATTTTTTAGTTAACTTTGTGTAGCAGTCTTCGACTACCGGAACAGCTTCTTTATCAATGAAAATATTTTTGTAGTTTAAAAGATCATAAACATTTAAAGATTTCGGCGATAAAACTTTGGTCTTTTGAATATTGGCAGCGGCGCGGAATAATTTCTTGTTTTCCAAATCCGGAATCATTAAAACATCCAATTTTCTGGCTCTCTTTTTAGCACTCGTGAGTTCACGAAGAATCCCTGAGAGAATTTTTGTTTTTGGAAGCTCAATGGCAAGCGAATCAAAAAATCTTAACTCTCCATCTTTAAGTTTTTTAGATAAAACAGAAAACAAGGCGCCTTGAAGCATTTTCTTGTTTACTTTTTGAGAATAATCACGCTCCTTATTTGGACCATGAGCTTTACCTCCGCCAATCCATAAAGGAGAGCGAATGGAACCATGCCGAGCCCGGCCGGTGCCTTTTTGCCGCCATGGCTTTCGGCCGCCGCCGCTTACTTCTGAACGATCTTTAGCGTGCGCCCACGGGCGGCGGCGATTAGCCATCTGCGCCATAGAAACTTGGCGAACTAGTTCGGGATTCCAGTGGGCGCCAAAAATTCTATCAGGAAGACTAATCTCCCCCACTGTTTTATTTTTTAAATTATAGAGATCAGCTTTCATTTTATTTTTTGACTTTTACTATTTCTAAAAGCGTGCCGCGGTAACCGGGAACCGCTCCTTTTATCATTAGGGTATTTTTTTCCGGCAAAACGGCGGCGATTTTTAAATTTTTCACAGTGATGCGATCGCTGCCCATATGGCCAGCCATTTTTCTTCCTGGGGTAACCCGCTGAGGCGCTGTGCTGCCGATTGAACCAGGAGCGCGCCAACGGTTTTTCTGACCTCGAGTCTTGGGGCCACCGGCGAAACCGTGCCTTTTAACAACGCCTTGGAAACCGCGGCCTTTGGCGGTTCCGGAAATTCTTACGACATCACCGACTTTGAAGATGGAAAGGTCGATTTTATCACCAACTTTTAACTCGTTAAAACTGGGGTGGTTTTTAAATTCTTTTTTAATTTTTCCAAGATTCAGTTGGACCGCTTCATAGCCATCCTTTTCTTTGGTACGCAGCAAAGAAACCGTGTTGGGTTCGGCTTTAATGATGGTTACCGGAACAACTTTCTTGTCAGCCCAGATCTGGCTCATTTTAACTTTTTTACCAAGTAGGAAAGGCATGTTTTTCTTATCAAAATTGCCGAGGCTTAGCCCCGGCAATTTTGATTTCTGTAAGCTAACCTTGGATGAAATTCTATACCATTTTTATCTCTATGTCTACCCCCGCGGGAAGATTCAGGTTACTTAGGGATTCAATGATTTTTTGGTTGGGATTTAAGATGTCAATCAATCTTTTGTGAATCCTTAACTCAAACTGTTCCCGGGAATCCTTGTGGACAAAAGTTGAACGGTTGACGGTGTATTTCTTGAGCTCGGTCGGAAGCGGGATGGGGCCGACGATCTTAGCATCCTGGCGTTCGGCGGTTTCAATGATCTGCTTTATCGAGTTATCAACCAGCTTATGATCATATCCCCGCACTCTCAGCCGCAACTTCTGAGCCAATTCAACTTCTTTTTTTTTGGGCATACTAGAGATTCAAAATTAAACTCACTTTAAATTTAATTTTTTATATTTATTTGTTAATTTTTGTCACGACGCCGGCGCCAACGGTTTTTCCGCCTTCGCGGATAGCAAACCGCATTTTTTCTTCAAGCGCGACTGGTGAAATCAATTTGACGTTAAACTTTATCGTGTCACCGGGCATAACCATCTCGGTTCCTTCGGGAAGAGTAACTTCGCCGGTAACGTCAGTGGTTCGAATGTAAAACTGGGGCTTATATCCTTTGAAGAACGGGGTATGACGACCGCCTTCTTCTTTACTTAAGATATAAACTTCAGCTTCGAAATCAGTGTGCGGAGTAATGCTGCCTGGTTTAGCAACAACTTGGCCGCGTTCAACATCTTCTTTCTTCAAACCGCGCAAGAGGATGCCGACATTATCACCGGCTAATCCTTCGGTGAGGATTTTATTGAACATTTCAATGCCAGTAACCACGGTTTTTTGAGTGGGGCGAAGTCCAACGATTTCAATTTCCTCGTTGACTTTAATTTTTCCCCGTTCGGCGCGACCGGTAACAACCGTGCCGCGACCTTCAATCGAGAAGATGTCTTCGATTGGCATTAAGAATGGTTTGTCGAGTTCCCGAACTGGCTCGGGAATATATTCATCGAGCGCCTTAACGAGCTCGAGAATCGGCTTAGCTTCTTCACTATCCAGCGAGGTGGCGTTTAAAGCCTTAAGAGCCGAACCGCGAATAATCGGAGTGTTGTCGCCATCAAAATTATATTTCTTTAAAAGTTCCCGAACCTCGGATTCAACAAGATCAATAAGCTCCGGGTCATCAACTTGGTCAACTTTATTTAGAAAGACAATTATTTTTGGAACACCAACCTGATAAGCAAGAAGAATGTGTTCTCGGGTCTGAGGCATCGGGCCATCCGTGGCGGCGACCACTAGAACTGCACCGTCCATCTGGGCGGCGCCGGTAATCATGTTTTTGATATAGTCGGCGTGGCCAGGAGCGTCAATGTGCGCATAGTGGCGGGTTTCAGACTCATATTCGGAATGGTGGAGAGCAATAGTAATACCGCGGGCTTTTTCTTCCGGGGCATTATCAATTTGATCAACACTTTCTTCTTTTTTTGCCAAACCCTTCATATGGAGGATATGGGTAATAGCCGCGGTTAAAGTGGTTTTGCCGTGGTCGACGTGACCAATGGTACCGACGTTAACGTGGGGCTTGGAACGTTCAAATGTTTCTTTTGCCATTTTATTTAATATATAAATTTAATTTTTTCGACCTGGTTTATTTATTTTTTTAAGCGGATTTAATTGTAACCGATTATTACTTTCTGTGTCAAATTTTGTTTATTTTTTCTTACCCTCAACAATTAATTGTTCAATGTTTTTGGGAGTTATTTCGTAGGAATTAAATTCCATCGTGAAGGATCCCCGACCTTGGGTCATGGAACGGATTTGAGTGGCGTATCCAAACATTTCAGAGAGCGGAACCAAGGCGTCAATTACCTTTATATTGGCGCGGTCTTCAATTGCTTCGATGCGGCCGCGGCGAGAATTAAGGTCGCCGGTAACTTCGCCCAAGAAATCAGCCGGAATAAGAATCTGAGTTTTCATAATTGGCTCGAGAATAACCGGTTTGGCTTTTTTGGCGGCATCTTGAAAGGCAATTGAACCGGCGATTTTGAAAGCCGCTTCAGAAGAGTCGACGTCGTGATAAGAACCGTCAAAAAGAGAAACCTCAACGTCTACAACTTGATAATGAGCAACGACACCTTTGCCGATTGCTTCCCGAACGCCTTTTTCAACAGCGGGAATGAATTCACGAGGAATATCGCCCCCCTTGATATCATTAACAAAAACAAAGCCCTTTCCCCTTTCGAGCGGACGGACTTTAAGCCAAACGTGGCCGTATTGCCCGCGGCCGCCCGATTGGCGGATGTATTTTCCTTCCGCTTCAGCTTCGGCGGTGATTGCTTCCTTGTAGGCAACTTGCGGACGGCCGACATTTGCATCAACGCTAAATTCCCGCTTCATTCGATCAACGATAATTTCCAAATGAAGTTCACCCATTCCAGAAATGATAGTTTCTCCTGTTTCCGGATCGCCGGCGACTCGGAAGGTGGGATCTTCATCAGCTAAACGATGAAGAGCATTGCCCATTTTTTCCTGGTCGGCTTTTGTTTTTGGTTCAATCCGAACACCGATAACCGGCTCGGGGAAAGTAATTTTTTCAAGAATAATTGGATTATCAATAGCGCAAAGCGTATCACCGGTAGTGGTATCTTTTAGACCAACAATAGCGCCAATTTCACCGGCATAAATCTCTTCAACCTCTTCTCTTTGATTGGCGTGCATTCGAACAATACGGCCAATGCGTTCTTGTTCGTCTTTTACCGAGTTTAAGGTATAGGAACCACGCTGAAGTTTTCCGGCGTAGACACGGAAGTAAGTTAAACTACCGACGTAAGGGTCAGTGGCAACTTTAAAAGCTAAAGCGGTGAATGGTTCGTCGTCGGACGGTTTGCGAGAAATTTCTTCTCCATTTTTTGGGTCAATTCCTCTTGTTAGAGGAATATCGAGTGGCGAAGGTAAAAAATCGACGACGGCATCCAACATAAATTGGACCCCTTTGTTTTTTAGGGCGGAGCCACAGAGAACTGGAATTAATTTATTATCAATAGTAGCTTTTCGAAGAACACGGCGAAGATCTTCAATGGAAATTTCTTTTCCGCCTAGATAATCACCCATTAGGGTGTCATTAGTCTCGACTATTTTTTCAATCATATCGTGGCGCAATTTCTCGGCTTTAGATTTCAAATCTTCAGGAATAGGAATTTCTGTAACTCGCTCGCCATGATCACCTTGGAATTCAAAGGCTTTATTTTGGAGGAGATCTATTACTCCGGAAAAATTAGATTCTGTGCCGATAGGAATTTGGATGGGAACGGCATTTGGAGTAAGTCGTTCGAAAATAGAAGCCAAACTTCGGTCAAAACTGGCGCCCATTCGGTCGAGTTTATTAATGAAGCAAACTCGCGGAACTTTGTATTCATCCGCATAGTGCCAGTTAGTTTCAGATTGGGGCTCTACTCCGGCAACGCCGTCAAAAACAACTACCGCACCATCTAAAACGCGGAGCGAGCGCTTAACTTCCACGGTGAAGTCGATGTGACCGGGGGTGTCAATTAAATTAATCCGGTGTTCAAAATTTTTGTCGCCGCGGTGATAAGTAGGTATCCAGAAAGCAGTCGTGGCGGCGGAAGTAATAGTGATACCACGCTCCTGTTCTTGCTCCATCCAATCCATAACCGCTGTCCCTTCGTGAACTTCGCCAATTTTATGGGAGATGCCGGTGTAAAAAAGAACCCGTTCGGAAACAGTAGTTTTACCAGCATCGATGTGGGCGATAATGCCGATATCGCGGATTTTTTCAATGGGGTAGAGACGGGGCATGTTTCAAAAGATCAAAAGTTAAAAGACAAAATTCAAAAGTCTTCTTCTTTATTAATTATCTACTTGGTCGATTGGCAAAATGAGCGAAAGCTCGGTTGGCTTCGGCCATCCTGTGGGTATCTTGTTTTTTCTTAATGGCAACGCCTTCGTTTTTCGAGGCGGCAATAAATTCTTCGGCAAGGCGCTCGGCCATCGGCTTTCCTTTTTTTGCCCTAGAGGCGGCAATCAACCACCGAGAGGCAAGAATGAAGCGGCGCTCGGCGGTAACTTCTCGGGGGACTTGATCGTTGGCGCCGCCAACTCTTTTTGAGACGACCTCAAGAACAGGAGAAACATTCTGCATCGCCTTTTCGAAAATAGAAATGGGGTCTTCCTTGGTAACTTCTTTTATTTTTTTAAAAGCGTTATAGACTACTTTTTCAGCGACGGACTTTTTCCCGTCCTTCATTACATAATTAATAAAACGGCCAAGATCAACCCGATTGTACTGGCTGTCGGGTCCGTAATACTTTTTATAAACTCTTTTTTTACGCATGTTATTTCTTTTTTGCTCTTTTAGTTCCGTATTTTGACCGCTGTTGTTTTCGCGCTTCAACGCCGGTCGCATCAAGAACGCCCCGAACAACGTGATAACGAACGCCCGGCAGGTCTTTAACCCGACCGCCTCGAATCACAACGATGGAGTGCTCTTGCAAACTATGACCCTCACCAGGAATATAGGCAGTAACTTCGGAGCCGTTTGTAAGACGAACCCGGCAAACTTTTCGCAAAGCGGAGTTTGGTTTTTTCGGAGTAGTAGTAAAAACTTTAACGCACACTCCCCTTTTAAAAGGCGAGGGAGAATTAACTGGCTTATTTTTAATAGTATTAAAATAATTAACCAAAGCCGGCGCTTTAGTTTTAACCTTGGCGACTTTCCTGCCTTTTTTTAATAACTGACGAAATGTAGGCATTGTTTTAATATAAAAAATGAACTGTCCTCGGGCAGTTCGACTTGCTCACTGTAAACAGTTCAAAATCGTGACTGTTTAGGACATCGGATAAATGTTAGAAAAAAGAAGGAATAATGTCAAATATTGCTCTTATTTATAAGTCCTTATCCACCCAAAACTTGGAAGGTGGTTATAAAAACGTGGCTGCCGGCGATGTTAAGAAAAATCCAGGCGGCGATTTTGGAGATTATTGGGGAAAATAAATAGACGAAAATAAAAACTATAAAAATACCCATAAAACCAAATCTTTCAATATCGAAAGCGTAGCGGCGAGGGAGAATGAGCGGCAAAATTTTTGAACCATCGAGTGGTGGAATTGGCACAAGATTAAAAATAGCTAAATAGATATTTAGAAAAGCGATAAAGCCAAAAAGGGCGATTATAGTCGGACTTAAAACACCAACGGTTAACCGCGCGAAAAGGCTAAGAACGACTAGAAGTAAGATATTAGAAGCTGGACCAGCCAGAGCCACTTTGAGCGGACCATATTTCATATCTTTGTGTAGATTGAACGGGTTATAAGGAACTGGTTTAGCCCAGCCCAAAATCACACCCGAGCCGGAAATAAAAAGCAGAAACGGCAAAAGGATGGAACCAAAAATATCGATGTGCTTAATTGGATTTAAAGTTAAGCGGCCGGCGAGGCGCGCGGTGGGATCGCCAAGTTTCTCCGCCACGTAGCCGTGGGAAATTTCGTGGATCATCACCGAAAAGATCAAAACGATAAGTTGAAAAATTAGAAACGGGAAACTGGAAGTCATTTATCTATTTATACGTGATTCTTTAGTTTTTGTAAAAATGGCGAAAATTATTTAGAATTGGAGCGAAAGCGCACAAGACTAGAAATTTCCCTTTCTTGCGCCCATAGCTTAATTGGATAGAGCATCTGCCTTCGAAGCAGAGGGTTCCAGGTTCGAGTCCTGGTGGGCGCACAGCTGAAAAGCAAAATTTGCACGGAAAAAATAATTTTACTAAACTGAGAATAATCGTATATAAATCATTAAACTAAGAACTAAATGCCCCCTCAAGAAGGATTCAACAAAGAACACGACAATAAGGATTTAACTCCTAAACAAGAAACATCTCCTGAGGTTGAGGATGAAGAAACAAAGCAAATTAGAGAAACACGGGAAGTAGTTGGCGACAGTTCAATATGGAAAAAGGCCATAGAGCAGAAAGGATTTAGCGCAGTAAAGGAGTTGGCTGAAAGAATTGGAGTTCCTGACTACTCTAAATATTACACGTACCAGGCAGAGGCAAATGGAAACCTTGACCTAAATGAGGGATTATCAAGTCGTCTTCTTGACGCACAAACTCCGGAAGAAAAATATAAAAACCTTATTGAGGTTTTAGTTGATGAGTTGATTAAATTAGAAAAGCCGAAATACACCAGTGAAGATGCAGATACGCCGGATATGATAGGGAAACGAACAGAGTGGAATCATAGGGCATGCCACCTAATTGAAGGATACCCTAGGAGAAGTTCTCTTCTGACGTATCCTGAAACTCACGAAGCGGCGAAAAAAATAGCAAATGAAGGAGTTAAGCTTGCGGTTGAGGATGAGGAATCTCTTAATGTTAGCCGAATGGTATTGCCAATGATGAAATGGAATATGGATCGTCTTTCCATGGAAGACATAGACAAACCCTTCATGCTTCATCCAGATTCTCCATTTAATGAATCTTACAACGAAAAATTTAAAGACGGTGTGGGTGCTTTCCTGACGTCAAAAACACCTCGAGAATTTGTTGAGAAGGTTGTGAGGGTTGTAAGTGATCATCCCTTTTTGATTTTCGGGGATGAAGAATCTGATGGATTAAAAAAATTTTTGGAAATTTTGGCAAAATGTAATATTGAAAAAGAGGTGGTGAAAGATTACTTTTCCAAAAATTTTTCCTTGGGCGACCAGCCGAATGTATCGCCAGAATCACTATTGGAAAATATAAAGGCATCGGAAACTGCTCAAGAAGTTGAACCCGGTAACTTTGTTGATGTTGATGGAACTTTAATAATTAATGGGCGAATTAATGACCCCCTGCTACAAAGATTACAAGAGCTTGTTCAAAAAGGAGAGAAGGTTGTGATTTTTACCGGGGGTAATCCCGAACAAGCAACAAGCCAATTGCGAAGATTGGGAGTTCCAGAAAACTTTTTTCCAGTAGTATCAAAATCTGGATTTCGGGGAAAAATTCTAGGACAACTCTTTGACGACACACCCGCACAATTCCAAGGATTCAAAGCGCGGAAGGAGGGATATATAGGGAAATGAAGTAGCCCAATAAATTTTACACATAACCGCCACCAAAAAAATCTCTTAAATTTTAAATAACAAATTAAAAATTTGAGACACAATATTCGCCATTAGATTAATTGGATTAATTAAAGAAGTTGGCGATGGAGGAGCAGGATTGATTTCTGCTTTTATATTTTTTGGATTGGCAATTGATTGATTTTCTGAAATGTTAGGGAATTTATTAAAACTCCCAGAAAAAACTAATAAACTCTTTATAAGCGAAGAAAGGCAATTAGACATAATAGCTTTTTCATTTTCGGAAGGATTAATCCCGGCCGAAAAATTTTTTATATCATCTTCTGAAAATTGAGCAGTAAGGCACAACTTAACAGATTGAAGAGAGAAACTAGGTTTAGCTTGAATAACTTTTGGAGCGGGTTTACTCTCGTTAGCTCCTTCAACTAAAGTGGGAACGGGCGCAGCGGCGAATGCCGGGAAAGTGATACTAACTGTTACAACAAAAAATACGAGAAAAACGAATGATTTTCGAATCATATTTTTTACTCTATCTTTTCAATTATAGAATACTTGGGTAAAATAGGAAGCGAATAAGCAGGCCCCTATAGCTCAGTTGGTAGAGCTGCTCCCTCTTAAGGAGAAGGTCCCAGGTTCGAGTCCTGGTGGGGGCACTAAGCTTAGTTTAATCAAAGATAATTTATTGAGACGGTTTTTATGGAAAATAAAAAAATATCAATAAAGAGTATATCTTCTAATCTTATTGTTTATGGGATTACACATGGAGTAGTTGATGCACTTTGTGCGGCAGTAATTTTTTCAATTTTAAGAGATAAAATTGTTGGGGTACAAGAGTTTTTTGGCCTTGTTGTTCTGTATAATGTTCTTGCGTTTGGACTTCAGGCCGGTCTCGGTCTGTTTATCGATTATTTTAAATCTCCCCGAGCAGCCGTTTTGTCGGGTTGTATTTTGTCGGGAATTTCTGCTCTTATATTTTTACATTTCCCGATTACCGCAATTATTTTTGCGGGAGTCGGTAATGCTTTATTTCATATAGGCGGGGGTAGCATTAGCTTGAATTTAACTCCTGGAAAAGCGGCTGCTCCGGGAATTTATGTTGCGCCTGGCGCACTTGGTCTTTTAATTGGAACGATACTAGGAAAAAATGGACATTTTATCGTTTGGCCATTTATTTTAATCTTACTTATTTTGTGTTTCCTCATATTCAAAATAAGGAAACCGGAAATGAATTATAGGAATGACAAGATTGTAAAAAATAAATTTAACTATTTCGAAGCTATTTTACTTTTAGTATTTTTATCAGTCACAATTCGATCGCTTGTGGGTTTTATTGTTTTTTTTCCGTGGAAATTAAACTTTAATTTATTAATCGCCCTAACAATTGCCGTTGTGTTGGGCAAAGGATTTGGGGGAATTTTAGCGGATAAGTTCGGTTGGATTAGGGTTGCAGTAGGTTCTTTATTTTTATCAATACCTTTTCTTGTATTTGGTTCAAATATTCCATATCTCGCTATTACGGGGATGTTTTTATTTAATATAACCATGCCCGTTACCTTAGTCGCGATATCAAACATATTGCCCGGAAGACCTGCTTTTGCTTTTGGTTTAACTTGTTTCGCCTTGCTTATAGGCGCATTTCCTGTTTTTACAAACTTGAAGCCGCTATTTAATAGCTCCATAACAATTTTTACTATCATCTTTATTTCCGCCGCTGCTCTATACGGTGGATTGCAACTACTATCAAAAAGTGAAATTTTTAGTCATAATAAATGAACGTGATCAATAACTTAAAAAATATGCCAAAAAATACAAAAACTTATTTCTTAATAGCTAGTTTGATATTCACAATGACTGTTCTTATTTCAGTCGCTTATGCGGATGTTGCAGTGCCCCCAGATTGTCTTCCAGGACAAACTCCGCAAACGCATTTTTGTACCCTGAATCCACTAGGTGAAGGAGGAAGTGAAAATAATCCTTTTGGACAAAACGGGTTGATTTTGTGTGGTGCAATAGTAATTGTTACGGTTATTTCAGCCGTAGTTTTAATAAAAATAAGACGAAGGAATGCCAAATAATTTTTTTCCAGCGTTACTACTCACAATAGCGGTGGAAGTATTGATTGCTGTTATATTGGGTTTTAGAAATAAAAACTCAATCGTCAGTGTTGTTTGTGTAAATTTAATAACAAATCCAATACTTAATTATTTTTTGTGGATAAATAACGCTTATTCTTTTATTCGAGTAAATATAACTATCGTATTATTTTTTGAAATCCTGATTGTTTTTATTGAGTTGCTATTACTAACTTTTGCACTCCGGCAAAACGTGAAAAAAATGCTTGTTTTGTCTATTGTAATGAATTTATTTTCCTATATCGTGGGAGTTTTAATTTTTAGATAAATTGTAATAAAACAATGGACGTCAGCTGGATGTATAAGGGCGGAGAGGGCGCGTCAAAAAAGGAACCGCAATCGCCCGGTTCAAGAAAATTTTTCTACGCTGTAATTATCGCGGCGGCAGTTTTAATTGTCGCGGGCGGAGTAACGGCTTTTATTATTTTAAAAAACCGGGCTAATTCAAATTCCGATAGTGCTTGCACTAACATTATCAATCGAGCGAAAGACGGAAAGGTAACAATTAGTATTTGCGTTCGTTATGATGGATCTCTGGTTTTGCTTTGGGATGGGGTGGCGGAAGAAACAAAGAAAATAAATATCTACCGAAAAAATAAAGATAGTGATGAGTTGACGCTTTGGCAAACCGTAACCATCCCCGCTGGCTCGATTTCCGGAAGTTTTGAATTGGGAAAAGTTGAAAACCCAGAAACTTTTATCTATGAGTTCCAGGGAATTTCCGCCGATGGAAAAGTTATTTGGAAAGCCACCGGAGTGGCGCAAAACACCGGCGGAACAAACAACGGAGGAACGCCGGGTGGAAGCGGCAACGGCCAAAATTCTTCAAGCAGTTCACAAAATTTGCCCAGCAACACTCCCCCGCTCTCAAACCAACCGCCGAGTAATCCACCCCCGAGCGATTTGCCGCCCGGGCAAAACTCAACCACAACGCCGCCAATTGGAAATCAACCCCCGCCTAACGGACAACAACCGGACATCTGTAATGTACCTGGCTATATTTGTTATTACAGTCCATCAGGACAAGTGACCGGAACAAGCACAGCACAGACGGCAAGTTTTTGGGTAGCTCACGTGAATCGAAAAATCGAAATCGGCTGGCAGAATTTAACCGACGATATAACTCGTGTGATTGTTTACCGCTCGCCAACTCAAAGCAACTGGGTAAAACTTTTAGATCAAAATAATCCGATTTTAAACGGACCATATTCTTTTCAACTCAACGATAATACGGTCTCTGACCCTTATTACTATAAAATGGAAACATACGCCGGCACCTCTCGGAAAGAAACACTGGGGCCAATTTTATTAGAAGCGCTACTATTGTAAGTTAGGGATTAAGAAGTTATAGATTGAGCCAAATGTTATAATATAGGCGGTGTTTACTTTAATCACGCCGCTTTCGAAAATTTCTATTATTAGCCCCCGATTTCTAAAAAGCTTAGAGAGGTTGGGTTTAAAAACAGTCGGTGATTTAGTCTGGCATTTTCCAAATCGTTACGAAGATTTTTCTCAAATTTATAAGATTAGCGACCTTGAGCCCGGCCAGGAAGCAACAATAAATGGGCTAGTTAAAGAAGTTGAAATCAGAAGAAGCTGGAGGAAAAGGATGGTGATTGTGGAGGCGACTATCGAGGATGAATCGGGAGAGGTGAGGGCGGTTTGGTTCAACCAACCGTATTTAAAAAATATCATAAAACCGGGCCGGATGATGAATTTTTCGGGGAAAGTGGCGCTCGGGGAAAACGAAGTATATCTATCACATCCGGATTACGAATTAACAAGAACTTCAAGGCGAAGCGAAACGAGGCATACCGCTCGATTGGTGCCGATCTACCCAGAGACCCGGGGATTAACCTCCCGAGCGCTCCGTTTTTTAGTCCAACCGGTACTTAAGGATTTAATACATCTTCAAGATTTTCTTCCGGAGGAAATTTTGAAAGAACAAAATCTGCCCAATATCGACGAATCAATCCGAAAAATTCATTTTCCGGATGATTTAGAACAAACAGAAAAAATAAGGCGCCGATTCGCTTTTGAAAATCTTTTTCTGCTTCAACTTTTCAATATTCAGCAAAAAATAAAATTAGCCCAAGAGCACTCTCCGAGAATTGAGACGGATATTCCCTACGTAAAAAAAATTGTTAGCGCGTTGCCGTTCGAACTAACTCCTTCCCAAAAAAAATCATTTTGGGAAATTATAAAAGATTTAGATAAGGATCGACCGATGAATCGTTTGCTCCAAGGCGACGTGGGTTCAGGGAAAACGATAGTGGCGGTCTTAACAGCTTTATTAGCCGCGAAAAACGGCTTTCAGGCCGCGTTTATGGCGCCAACCGAGGTTTTGGCTAACCAACATTTTAAAACGATGAAATTGCTTTTAAAAAGATTGGGAGAAAAGGTTGCCGATGAGATACTCCCGGCTTTCGGGATCCTTACTTCAAGCGGGGCAAAAGTTTCTTATGATGACGAATTAGGAAGCGAAGTGCCGAAAAAAAACATGCTCAAAAAAATTCAGACTGGGGAAGTGAAAATCGTTATCGGCACTCATTCTTTGATCCAGAAAGATGTGAAGTTTAAAAACTTAGGACTAGTGATTGTGGACGAACAACATCGGTTCGGCGTTAGGCAGCGAGCAGAACTTTTAAAAACTTCGAGTGGGTTAATCCCTCATTTTTTGAGTATGTCCGCCACCCCGATTCCCCGAACATTAATGCTCACAATTTTTGGCGACTTGGATATTTCGATAATTGATGAGTTGCCGAAGGGGAGAAAGCGGATAATTACCAAGATAGTCGCTCCCGAAAATCGCGGAGAGGCTTACGAATTTATCCGAAAAGAAGCAAAAAATGGCCGACAAGTTTTTGTGATTTGCCCAAGGATTGAAAAACCAGAAGCGGCTCAAAATGAGAAAGAAGTTATTTATTTTCAGAAAAATTTTGAAGTTAAATCGGTTAAAGAGGAATTTGAAAAATTATCAAAAAATATATTTCCGGATTTAAGAGTTCAGATGATCCACGGCCAACTTAAGGCTAAGGAGAAAGAAAAAATTATGCACGATTTTAGCGAGAGAAAAACGGATATTTTAGTTTCCACGTCAGTTATTGAAGTCGGAGTGGATATTCCTAACGCGACGATTATGATGATTGAAGGGAGCGATCGATTCGGATTGGCTCAACTTTACCAATTTAGAGGTCGAGTGGGACGAGGCGAACATCAGTCGTATTGTTTTTTATTTACGGATTCAAAAGGTGAAACAACCCAAAGGCGACTTAAGGCAATTCTGGAGGCAAAAAACGGTTTTGAATTGGCGGAGCGGGATTTGAAATTTAGAGGGCCGGGAGAGTTTTTGGGCCGAAGCCAGACGGGACTCCCCGATCTCGCGATGAGTGGGCTTCAAGATTTCAATTTAATAAAAAATAGCCGCGAGGCGGCGCTGGGAATTTTGAAAACCGATTCGAGGCTGAAAAAATATCCGCTCCTAAAATCAAAACTGGATGAATTTCAAAAGATAATTCACCCAGAGTGATTTCTAATTAATCTGATCACGGGATAGTTTAGAGAGCAAAACCAACGCAGATATATCTTTCGCTTGCCGATCCGCTAGCACCACAGTTTTGCTTAGAACCCACCGAACTCCACGACATAAGGCATTTGGAGTTGGCCACAATTGCGGAACAAACGGCATCTCCTCCTGATGCGCTACCGTTTGCAGTGAGCATAAAAATATATGCCCCGCCAGAAGAAGCAGATGAGCTTCTTAGGAGAATCGAGGGGTAGCCAGCTGTGGGTTGAATATCTAATTTTTGGCCGGGATTAGCTATGCCAATACCAACCCCAGTCGCGTTTTCAGTCATTATTGAGTTTCCGAGTGATGAGGGGCCAGTCCATTTTGCTACATTAGTAGAAGCACCGGTGCCGGTCACAGGATTGAAAGCCACTCCGTTAATACGATAACTACCGGTGATATTAATGTCGCCGGCGACATCTAGTTTATAAATAGAAGAAGGAGTTTTACTGATACCTACATTGCCAGCCACACCAGTTTGTATTAGAACATTACCAGCCGCTGATCCACCAGTGGGAGTACCTCCATCAAGATAGAGATTGCCACCAATAAAACCCCCTCCGGTTGCTGCACCACCTTTTATTGAGAGAGGCATACCATCATATGGGGCACTTGCTCCTCCGCTACCGCCAATTATAGTAGCGGTATAGTCTGGCCGGAAGGTGAGATCACTATTAATCAGGCCAGGAAGAGAGAGATTCATGGCGGAAGTGCCAAGAGTTATCTGTCCACCATTATCGTAAATACTTGAGTTAGTGAGCTTCGTACCGGCACTAGTCCATTTAGGAACATATAAATCAGTGCCGGTTCCGTTTATGCCGGAAACGAATGCTGCTCCGTTGACGCGGTAAGTGCCGGTGATGTTGACGTCGCCGCCGACATCTAATTTGTAGGTAGGTGAAGTTTTACTAATGCCGACATTACCAGTCGTGCTTGTGCCATTACTCCGAGTAACGACTAGGGTAGGGATATCACTATTGAAACCTACGTAAAGTGATTCGGGGGTGTTGTTTATCATCGTGCAGGGCCAAGTTGAATCGTTAGTTCGACAACCACTACCCAAGATCATGGAATTATAATTAGAAGATCTGACATAGGTGCCAATGGCAATAGAAGTTGTTGCTAGTGCTTGAGTGTAATAACCAAGTGCTGTGGAGCCATTTTTGCCGGAGGCGGTGTTATTGGCGCCAATCGCGGTGGAACCACCTTCGCCGGAGGCAGTGTTGTAATAACCAATCGCGGTGGAACCACCCTTGCCGGAGGCAGTAACATTTTCACCAATCGCGGTGGAACCATACCACCCAGAGGCGGTGGCACTATCACCAATCGCGGTGGAACCAATACCACCGGAGGCGATGACATCATTACCAAGCGCAATAGAATAATCACCGATGTTAGTATTGTCCCACTGAGTGCCAGAAACTCCGCCCGCTCTAAAGGCCCCTTTTCGGGGATACCAAATCAATCTAGTACCGGCTCCACTAGTGGAAAGAGTATCTCCTGAGAGATATGTTCCCCGAGAAATTATTCCGCTATTAGTAGCGTCGCCGTATAGATCAAGTTGAAATTCTGGAAGTGAGGGATTAGGACCAACTCCTAAACTACTCGGAAAAGCATAGATACCACCCACTCCGGCCGAACCAAATATTCCGGCAGTGACACCACTAGCAGAGACACCGCCGATAAGATTACCAATAAAACCCCCGTCGGAAGTGACGGTGCCGGAAGCGTTGATATTGTAGGTGCCGATGGTTTCGCTTATTAATTTTCCCCCTATGTACATTAGCGGGCAATTAGAGCCGCTTTCTCCCACTGTATTACTGCAGGCTCCCGGCCTATACTTAGGATTGCCTCCTAAAAAAACAGCAGGGACAGTTGTTGTGCCGACGGAAACACCAGAAGCACCATTGACGACAAAAATATTTTGCCTATCAATTGCGTTTGGGTTGTAGATTTTGAGATCGACAAGGTTTGATTCTTGATTGTGAATTAGAAGCCTCGTATCGGTGATTGATTCTATACCATTACCAATTTTTAGACCCACTCCACCGCCATCTAACAGGATAGCCTTAAATACTCCGTCACCGCTAGGTGGGTTGGCCGAGGGACCAATAAAGGCAAAAGTTTTTGAGATTAACCAGAAACCGGCAACTGAAACGGATAGGGCGCAGATGATAATAAGGGAAATTTTTATATTTTTACTTAACATGAGTTATTGCGGTTGAGATACTGGCGCCGGTTTGGGTTGGTTAAACTGGCTGGTAATAGTTTGAACAACTTGGCTATCGCTTCTTAGCTTAGCCCAAGAAATTATTTCTTTAGGATTTAGATTAAGCTCATCAACCGGCCCCCAGAGAGTGTCTTTGAATGCTTGGAGTGAGATTTGAGGATTATTTTTAGCGTCAGCAGTGCGTTGAAGGAAAAAAACATTGGTGAGTCTTGGGGATGGGAAAAAAGAAAGCTTGCCGAAATAAGTTTCTCCGTTTGTTAAAGTTACGAAAGAAAGATCGGACGTATTGCTTGCGTTTTTTGCAGTGTCTGAGTTTCCTAATTTCAAAACGAGCCAAACTGTTAAGGCGATTAAAACGATAACTAAAATAATTAAGATAATAATAATTTTTTTGTTCATGATTTTTATTTAATAATTAGATAACCGATCGGACCCTTTTTCGGACCACCGCAGGAACTACAAAAAAAAGTGAACTTGCCAGAGGCGGAGGCTTGAAAAGGAATGTCTTTTATTTCGCCCTTTGGGATGTTAATTTTTAAACCATAGTCAGATTGAGTGAAATCATAATTTTTATCAACCGCTGAGATTTTTATTGTAATAACATCATTTCTGTTGACGATAATGGTATCGGGAGAAAACTTATCGCCTTGAGCTTTAATTTCGAAATTACGATAGCTAGAATCAGAACCTGGCGCAGCGGGCAAAACGGAATCCGGCTTTGCGACATTGCTTGGCGTATTTGAATCTTTATTAGGAACAGAGGTGCCGATCGGAACAGATCCAATCGGGGGAAGATTAGAAATATCTTGAGAATTACTGGCGTTGCTGTTTAAAACCGGGTTGTTATCAGAAGTTGGATTTTTAGCGGAATTACTACCGCCTAAAATTATTCCAACCGCTACTAGAATTATAACGATAAGAATTACCACTAAGCTGATAATTGTTTTTTTGCTGTTATTCATTTTTTTATTTTTAATTATAGCACAAAATAAAAGTGATTTTAAAAATTAGGAGTGGTAGTGGCCATTATATACTGCCAACTCCAACCGCCGTTAAATATACAGACCTGGAGTTTTTTTGAAGCTTCATCGTATTTTATGTATCCGGCGTTTGTTTGATCGTTGCATGAAACTCCATCAGTGAAACTACTACTTGAAATCGACATAATTCCTCTAAGCGACATAATTCCTGGATTTATTTTAAATGAGGAGGTTGTTTGGCCGCCAGCTGGAACGAGAGTAAGGTTACCCTGAAAAGTTGAGGAACCGGCGGCTGTTCCTTTGACGCCTAGATTGCCGTTATTGACGTAGAGTTGATAGCCAGGGACAGGCGGAGAACTGATACCAATACCAATACGATCACTCTCGTCAAAATTTATTATGCCGTTAATAGAATTCCATCTGTTGCCGGGGAGACCGACGCTATAAGCACTTACGCCACTAGAGATAGGCACTAGATTGTCGTCGAACGATGCTGCATTGGCCCGTGAAATTGAAGTCTGAAGAAACTGGGAGAATTTTTTTGTAATATCGGGGGTATTATAGGAAATAGTGAGAGCCACATCCACGATGTCGTGGCCGCTTGGCGGATTAGAACGTTTTGTAAATTCTAATTTATCGACTCTAACATTGTTGGTGGTTAGTTTTTCAGGAGTCGCAGAACGACCTTCAAGATATACTACTCCATCTAATGAGGCGTATATTTTTACAGTACTAGTTGTTCCATCACCGCCGTCGGTGGTGCTGGTGGGCATGACTAGCTGGAGAGTAGTAGTGGTGAGTGATAAACTTGTGAAGGATGTTGAAGTTGGGTTGCTTGTTTGCACTGAGGGCAGCTTGATATCAATTAAACTTGACTCTTGAATGTAGCGTTGGATAGTTTGCATCACAAACTGGCTTTCTTGATTAACAGCCGATGAGCCAGTTTGGCGAATACTAACGCCGGTTATTGAAATCAAAATGGCGGTAAAACTAACCGCAACAATCGCAAAAATAGCGGAGAAAATTATTAGTTCAAGAAGAGTGAAGCCGGACCGACTGTCACTTTGGTTTTTTTTAAAATGCACGAAAAAATGGCGAAATTTTCTCATTTGTCTTTCTTTGATTATTATAGCGAAATAATTTTAAAAAGAGGTGTTGATAAGTTGAACTCGTATTTCTATTTTAAATAATGAGGGTAAGTTGACTTTTGGGTGCTAAAATTTTATTTTTAGTAACTAGAAGTTGGCCCTATCGTCTAATGGCTAGGACGGCGCCCTTTCACGGCGTAAATAGGGGTTCGATTCCCCTTAGGGCTACCAAGTTAGATTTTTTCTTAATATGATTATTCTAGGAATTGAGACGAGTTGCGATGAAACTGCAATAGCACTAGTGGAAGCGAGTGGCGGTTTGATGGCACCAAAATTTAAAATTTTGAAAAGTTTTGTGGCTTCTCAAATTAAAATTCACCGGCCATTTGGAGGAGTAGTGCCAAACTTAGCGAAGAGGGAACACATCAAGAATCTTCCAATTCTTTTTAAAAAGTGTCAGATGTCAGGTATTAAGTGCCAGAATATTGATTTGATCGCAGTGACAGTTGGACCAGGATTGGAGCCGGCACTTTGGACGGGAATTACGTTCGCTAAAGAACTGGCAAAGCAATATAAAAAACCGCTTTTGGGAGTAAGTCATTTAGAAGGACATCTTTATAGTTTTCTTCTTCCGAAGAAAACAAACATAAAGTGCCAGGTATCAAGCATCAAAAAAAATTTCCCCGCGGTGGCGCTGATTGTAAGCGGCGGGCACACTATTTTGCTTTTATTAAAAGATTTAAAAACCTGGAAAAAATTAGGCGAAACAAGAGATGATGCCGTTGGTGAAGCATTTGATAAGGTGGCAAGATTGCTTAAACTTCCCTACCCCGGCGGACCGGAGATTGAAAAACTTTCCAAAAAGGGAAACCCAGCGGCGGTTAATTTTCCCCGACCGATGATTTACGAAAAAAATTATGATTTCAGTTTTTCAGGACTTAAGACTTCGGTGCTTTATTATTTACGTGATACCAATATACGAATGCATTCGAATGATACTAATAATACGAATAAAAATATTGCTGACGTGGCGGCTAGTTTTCAACAAGCGGCTATTGATGTTTTAGTAAAAAAAACAATGCGGGCGGCAAAAGAATTTAAAGCAAAATCCGTTTTGCTTTCAGGTGGAGTAGCAACAAATCAGGCACTCCGAAAAAATCTAGAGAAGGCAACCCGAGCCGAAGAAATAAATTTTTTAGCGGCGGATAAAAAACATAATACTGACAACGCCGTGATGATTGCGGCAGCGGGATATATGGATTTTTTGCGAAAGAAAAAATACCCACTGAAGGCAGACGGAAATCTTGGGATTTAGAAATAGAAACTTGATATTTGAGCAAAAATACTATAGCCTGCGGAGGACTCTAGGATAGCGAGAGGCTGGAATGCTACTCCACGTAAAAAGGCCCTCTTTTTTACACCTCTTGCCGAGACCCTGGGGTCTTTTTTTTCTTCCAATTGGAAAAAGCCGGAAAATCTAATAGAATCAACTTAAATGGATAATTTAGAACCGCGGTATAACCACAACAAAGTAGAGGAGAAAATCTATGAACTTTGGGAAAAGTCGGGATATTTCAATCCCGACAATTTACCACTATCTAAAACCAAAAACTTAAAACCTAAAACCTTCACGGTGATGATGCCGCCGAATAATTCTAACGGTTCGCTTCATATCGGCCACGCGGTGGGGTTAACGCTTCAGGATATTTTAATTCGCTTTTGGCGGATGAAGGGCCGAAAAACTTTGTGGCTTCCCGGAGCCGACCACGCCGGGTTTGAAACTCAAGTGGTTTATGACAAAAAATTGGATAAAGAGGGACGGAATAGGTTTTCAATCCCCCGCGAGGAACTCTGGCGGGAAATTTGGGACTTTACGCAGGAGAATAAAAAGTTGATGTACGCCCAGACAAAAAAACTTGGCGCGTCTTGCGATTGGTCGCGAGAAACTTTTACGTTGGATCCGAAAATCATTGAAGTTGTTTATGAAACTTTTGAGAAACTTTATAAAGATGGACTGGTTTATCGCGATTTGAAAATTGTTAACTGGTGCCCAAAACACCGGACAGCGCTTTCGGATTTAGAAGTTAAATATATAGAGAAAGAAGATCCGCTTTATTTCATAAAATACGGGCCGCTGACGCTCGCCACCGTTAGACCAGAAACGAAGTTTGGCGACACCGGATTGGCGGTAAACCCGAAAGACGCACGATATAAAAAATATATTGGAAAAGAAATAGAAGCCGTTGGTTTATTGGGGCCGCTTAAATTTAAAGTAGTTGGTGACGAAGCGGTAGATCCGAAGTTCGGCACCGGCGTGGTAAAAATTACACCGGCTCACGATTCGACTGACTACGAAATTTGGCAAAGGCACAAAAACGAAATTCCCGGACCGAAAATTGTGATTGATGAGACGGGGCGATTAACCAGCGAAGCCGGAGAATTTGCGGGACTAAAAGTAGCGGAAGCACGGGAGAAAGTAGCAGAAGCGATGAGAAAAATCGGCATCTTAGAAAAAACTGAATTAGATTATAAACACCAGATCGCGACGTGCTACAAGTGCGGGAACACGCTTGAGCCGCTCCCCCGCCCGCAATGGTTTGTGAAAACCAAGCCACTCGCCGAAAAAGCCATCAAAGCGGTAACGGAGAAGAAAATAAAAATTCATCCGAAAAATTTAGAAAAAGTTTATCTCCATTGGCTGAGAAATATCCGCGATTGGAACATATCTCGCCAAATTGTTTGGGGCATAAGGATCCCGGCGTGGTTTAAAACAGAAATAGGAACAGAATTTGAGGCCCAACATTTTTATCTTAAATCTTTTTGTGAAAAAGTGGACATTAAGCCGGAAGAATTAAGTTGGGAGTTTGATAAATTTAAAATTAGATGGGCGGGACCAAATAAAGATGGAATAATTCAGCTTGACTTGAAATCAATACAAACACTAAAAGATAATAATTGGATTGACGAAGCGTGGATCCAAAATAATAAAATTAATAGACTAAATACTCCAGGCAAGATTTTTATTGGCAAGACGCCTCCTGAATCTTACGGATGGGTACAAGATCAAGATGTTTTTGACACTTGGTTTTCGTCGGGGCAGTGGCCGTTCGCCACTTTGCTAGCCTCGGACGAGAAAAGTGGAAGCTCGAAATCCGAAACTCGAAATCCGAAACATAAGGATGACTTTAAAACTTTCTATCCGACGGATGTGATGGAGACTGGCTACGATATTCTCTTTTTCTGGGTGGCGAGAATGGTGATGTTGGGATTATACCGAACGGGCAAGGTGCCGTTTAAAGATGTTTATTTGCACGGTTTAGTGAGAGACAAAGACCGGCAAAAAATGTCTAAATCAAAAGGCAATGTAATTGATCCCTTGGGAGTGGCAGAGACTTATGGAACGGACGCCGTGAGAATGGCGCTTACGGTGGGCAACACGCCGGGAAACGATATTGTAATTTCCGAAGATAAAATTCGCGGTTATCGAAACTTTGCCACTAAAATTTGGAACGCTTCTCGGTTTGTTTTGATGAATCGGGAAACTCTAAATCCCCCGCCGAAAATAGCACTAACATCAAAAGATAAAAAAAATATTGCGGCGGTATTGAAAATAAAATCGCAAGTTGGAAAACATATTGAAAAATTTGAATTTCATTTGGCGGCGGGAAAGGCCTACCACTACTTCTGGCACACTTTTGCCGATAAATTAATCGAGGAGGCTAAACCACGGCTTGGTGGTGAAGATAAAAAAGACGCTTTAGCGGCTTATGGCGCGCTTGAGATAATTCTTAAAGAAAGCCTAAAAATGCTTCACCCGTTTATGCCTTACGTGACGGAAGAGATTTACCGGAAGTTTGAGCCGAAGAAAATTTTGATGGTGGAAAAATGGTAAATACAGTTGAAAATGTTCCGAATGTTTTAAATGTTATAATTGTTTAGATAAATGATCACTCTTGCGATTGCTTTAGGACTCATCCCTGGTTTTGCGTGGTTGATTTTTTATCTTAAAGAAGATTTACACCCAGAACCAAAAAAAATAATATTCTTTGTTTTTTTGGCGGGGGCGTTTTCTGCTGTTTTAGCTCTTTTTGCTCAAGTTAATATTGATAAAATTTTCCAGTCAAATTTATTAGAACGCTATTCAATCGGAGGGCTTTTAGCTTTTGCTTTCGTAGAGGAAATCTGCAAATTTGGAGCGGTTTATTTTATCGTAAAAAAAAGCCGATTTTTTGACGAGCCGGTAGATACGATGATTTACATAGTTGTGGCGGCGCTTGGATTTGCGACACTTGAGAATATCGCGGTTATAAGCAGTATTTTGAGTAAGGCTGGAGCGGTTCCATTCGTAAATTTGTTCAGCGCAATTTCCTTACGATTTGTGGGCGCAACATTGCTCCATACTTTGGCTTCAGGAATTTTAGGTTTTTACTGGGCAATAAGCATTAGAGAATTTAATAAAAAAGAATTCCTTATTTTAGGAGTTTTACTGGCAACTTTGATTCATGGAATTTTTAATTACCTTATCGTCCTTGGTAGTGGACATAACGACGGACTAATTTACACAGTTCCGTTTCTACTTATTATTGGATTATTAATTGTTGGGGATTTTGAAAAGCTTAGGAGGCGACAAGTTTAAAAATAGCGCCTGCCACCAATAGACGGTGCTGGAATTAAAGAAAAAATAATGTGAATATCGGAGTTTGCGAGGAAATATTAAAAAATGTAGAATAAAAGCATGAGTAAAGAGGAAGATTTTTTTGAAGAAAACGGACAAACCCCAGAAGTTGAGCTCGCGAAATCGGAGAGCGGTGTTCTGAGCCGCTCGAAGATAAATGTTCGGAAAAACGAGGGAGATGGATTTGAGGATGAACCGGAGGGGCAATTAACAGTTGACGTTTACCAGACACCGACCGAGATTGTGATTGAATCCGCAGTAGCAGGGGTGGAACCGGATGACTTGGATATTAATATCACAACCGATTCAGTTTCGATAAAAGGCCATCGGCGGCGAAAAAAAGAAGTGAAGGATGAGGACTATTTCTATCAAGAGTGCTACTGGGGGAGATTTGCCCGTTCGGTGATTTTACCCCAAGAAATTGATCCGGAGGAATCGTGGGCGGATTTTAAAAACGGAATTTTAACGGTTCACTTGCAAAAATTGAATCGCAAGAAAGCGAAGAAGTTGAAGGTTAGCTCCTAGGATATTTTGAGGGGACAAGAATCGAAGTATCGTAATGTTGTAATTGTTTAGGTTGTTTTATATTATTGAATTAGTTGTTTAGATTTTCAACGATAAGAGGAGGAATTATGGAAGGCCACGATCAAGTCACCGATGATACTCTGGCTACAAAACCGATTTTTACCGGAGTGACTGGGCCGATGAGCGACGAAGCTCTTGGGCAGTTAAAATTGGATGTCGAACGCAGTAGACAGCAAGCTGAAATCGACAGGAGAATACCAAGCTGGATTTGGGATATCGAATTTGGCTCAACTCGTTCTTTTGTGCCAAGAATTGAGGGCCGACTTAAAAGAGTCGGCTTTAATTTGATTTTTTAGAGTCTATAGGTTATTATTAGCGGCATGCGACAATGTAAGATATGTGGGCGGGGCTCAACGATGCAAGGAACCAGAAAATTGCTTCGGGGGCATTATAATCCCACTAATTATTCAAGAAAATATCCTAATCTTCAGATTACCAAAACACCTGACGGGAAACGGGTTTTGGCGTGTACGAGATGTATGAGGACTCAACAAAAAACCGCCAAGTGAGGCGGTTTTTTGATATGGGACTAAATTAAGCTAATATATTTAGGCGTAAGGTAGATAATTTCTAACGGGCTGTAGTATAGCGGCAGTACGCACCCTTGGGGTGGGTGTAGACCGGGTTCGACTCCCGGCAGCCCGACAAAATGTTTGACTTAGTTTTATTAGTAAAAGCGATAGGGTATTTAGGTGTTTTTCTAATCGTTTTTGCCGAATCGGGAGTTCTTATCGGCTTTTTTTTGCCGGGAGATAGTTTAATCTTTACGGTTGGTTTTTTATCTTCACAAGGATATCTAAACATAGTGCCGGCAATTGTTATTATATTTTTGGGGGCGGTGGCGGGAGATAGTATTGGTTACTCTTTGGGAAAAAAATTTGGGCCGTCTATTTTTAAAAGCGAGGATTCATTTTTTTTACATAAGGACAATATAGAACGAGCAAAAAAGTTTTACGAAAAACACGGCGGGAAAACTATAATCTTGGCGAGGTTTTTGCCGTTCATAAGAACTCTAGCACCGGTTTTGGCCGGCGTCGGGAAAATGCATTATCCTAGTTTTGTAACTTACAATATTTTGGGCGGAGCTTTGTGGGCGACGGGATTAACTCTGGTTGGATATTTCTTAGGGGAAGTATTACCTAATGCCGATAACTACATTCTCTTGATTGTTGCGGGAATAATTATTTTTACCGGCGGGCCCGTTATTTTAAGAGTGTTAAAAGACAAGAAAACTAGGGAGAGAATAATTGAATATTTTAAAAACAAAAAAAGCTCCAAATAATTGGGGCTCTTTTAGGATCCTGCCTTGATCTCCCGGATATAATCCAGGTGGGTATCCGCAACGTTAGCCCTCGGGCTAACGAAATTTGAGATTCCCTTTAGTAATAATTTGATCCGAAATCATAAGCAGGATCTAATTCCATTATAACATTCAAAATTTTCTAGATGAGCAAATACAACTCTATTAGGCTAAAAGGCTATGTTTTACTTGCTTTGTTTTTGGTTTAATTATCCCCAACCAGGCTTGACTGCTTTTTGTTGCTTTTGAGAAAAACTAGCGAGAGCGCCAAGCCGCCCAAGAGATCGTTGAATAAATCCTTTATCACATCTGGGAGGTTAGTTCGATCATAGACAAGATAAAGGGGATGTTTGGCGAATATATATACGTCAGCCAGGTATTCATAAAATTCCCAAAGAACACCAATCAAAGCCACAAAACTAAGGGAAAGAATTATAATGAGCGAAAAATTTCGATTGGGATCGATGATTTTATATTTTTCCAAAAAGAGATAGAAAAAAAGAGCGGCAGCCGCGACACCACCGATTAGATGCATTGGAACGTCAAGCCAAGGAAGCGATTTGTACCAATTTAAAAAACAGGCAAGAAAATGGAAGATTATAATTAGAGAGATGAATGAAATTACGTAGCGTTTCATCGGGAAAAATTTATCTATTCTTCCGCTTCGGCGTCGTCCCGCTTAGCGCGGGGCTCCCTAAGAACCCTCGGTTCTTAGTTTACTCCTAAACAGGGAGAAACTCATTTCCCGTTTCTCCCCGACCCCCTCTTTCGCCTCAATTCCAGAAACTACCGTTTCTTCCATTGAGGCGCGCGCCTTGCTTTTTTCAAGCCATACTTTTTCCGCTCAACCATTCTGGAATCCCGAGTCAAAAATCCAAAAACTCTTAATCTCTTTTTTAATTCTTCATCAGAGAGAACAAGCGCCCGAGCTAAACCATGGCGAAGAGCTTCAGCTTGGGCATTGATTCCCCCGCCGATAATTTTTGCCTGCACATCAAATTTATCGCTAAGTTTTAACTCCCTAAGCGGAGAAAGAGCAGATTCCCCAAGTCTAGAAATTTTGAAATAAGCGATTAAATCTTTGCCGTTAACTATTGCTTTGCCATGACCGGGACTAATCCTGACTCTAGCAACAGCAGTTTTGCGGCGGCCGATACCTTCAAAATAGCGGACTTTTGACTTGATTGCTGTTGAAGAACTTTCGGAAGCGGCAGTTTTCGGTTTTAATTCTTTTTTAATCATTTAAAATTATTTTTTGCTTTCGACAAAAATCAGATTATTCATTCTCTTTTGGTTTAAAAAGTTTTTGGGCAACATCCTTCTCACCGCTTCCCGAAGGACTTTTCTGGGATCTTTCGCCATAATTTCTTCGAAGGTGGCTGACTTTAAGTGGCCCATATAGCCGGTGTGCCGGTAATAGATTTTTTGCTTGGCTTTTCGGCCGGTAATTTTTATTGTGCCAACATTTTCGATAATCACCTTATCGGTGCCAACCAGCCGCGGATCGTAAGCGGGACTTTTTTTGCCCTGGAGAATCAGCGCTATTTCTGAAGCTAGACGGCCCAAGGTTTTATTTTTTGCGTCAATGTGATATTCCATAAAAGTTAGACGAATTCAATTATAGCCCATCTCGAACCATCTCTTTTTCGCGTGAGGGCGGTTTTTGTTATTTTAAGGTAGCCTCCCCTTCTTTCAGAATAACGGGGCGCGATTTGTTCAAAAAGTTTTTTAGAAGTTCTTTGATTATGCAGGCGGGAGATAAGAAGGCGCCGGCTGGCGAGGTCTTGTTTTTTAGCAAGAGTAATCATCTTTTCCACAAGCGGGCGCAGAGCTTTAGCCCGGCTTTCGGTAGTTTTAATTTTGCCGGTTCGAATTAAGTCGCTGGCTAAGTTCCTAAGAAAATGGCGGCGATCACCACTCAACCGATGAAATTTTTTTCCTTCTTTCTGATGACGCATGGAAGATGATTAATGGTTATTATTTTTCGCTCTTTTTCTTACTGGAAGCTTTCTTTATTTTTACCCCTTCGTTTTCCTTGCTGACTTTAGTCGCGGGAAGATCGAATTCCTGGGCGTTAACTTCGGAAATGGCTTTGAAGTGGTCAATCAAAATGTTGGCGCATTTATGGAGGGCGGTAGAGGGGCTTATAGTGCCATCAGTTTCGATATCAAATCTCAGCCGATTATAGTTAGTAATATCACCAACCCGCATATTTTCAACTGTGTAGCTTACCTTTCTGACAGGCGAGAAGAAAGCATCAATGGCGATAGCACCAATTCCAAGTTTTTCTTCGTCTTTTCTGGCTTCAACAGCAGAGTATCCCAATCCCCTCTTAACAGTTAGCTCTATATCTAACTCAGCACTTTTTGAGGTTAGAGTGGCGATTATTTCATTAGGATTAACGATCTCAACTTCGGAATTAATTTTTATGTCGGCCGCGGTGACAACTTTTTCACCTTTGACTTTTAGGGTTAAAACTTGCGGTTCATCGATGCTCATTTTAAAACGAAGTTTTTTAAAATTAAGGGATACTTCCACCATGTCCTCATTTACGCCGGGAAGGGTCGTAAATTCGTGGGAGGCGTTTTTAATTTTTATTTGAGTGACCGCGGCGCCAGGCAAAGAAGAAATGAGAACTCGCCTGAGAGCGTTGCCGATGGTTAGACCATAACCGGCAAAAAGGCCTTCGATTTCAAAAACGCCCTGATTCAGACTTTCGGAAATCGTTTTAATGCTGACCGTTTTACTAAGATAGGTAAAATTCATTTTTTTAAATTAAATTTTTAATCGACTGGTTTTTAGATTTTATTTTGAAAATGATTCAATTAATAAACTTACTTCAAATGGCGGCGTAAGATCGTTCGGCTCTTTTATAACCCGACCCTCCAATTTTTCTTTATCAAGAATGAGCCACTCCGGCGCCTCGTATTTTTTTATAGAATCAACAATGTCTTTTACGACCTTGATATCTTTAGATTCAGAACGAAAGGCAATAATATCCCCTTTCTTTAATAGAAATCCGGGTGAACGAACTCTGCTTTTGTTAACAAAAATGTGGCCATGATTGATAAGTTGGCGGGCAGATTGCCGGGAAACGGAAAATCCGAGGCGGAAAATTGCGTTATCCAAACGGCGCTCAAGAAGTTCAATAAGCTTTGCAGCGGTGGAACCTTTCGTTTTGAGGGCGGCCTCAAAAATATTTTTCAAATTCTTTTCGGTAAGGCCATAGCTGACTTTAAATTTCTGCTTTTCTTTAATCTGCCGACCAAACTCGGAGAGAGTTCTGTTACCGCCTTTTCGGCTCTGGCCGTGAACGCCGGGTTTGTAAGGTTTGCGAACCGCCGCACATTTTGCGGTTAGGCAGCGCCCTTTCAGGTGAAGCCGTTCGCCAAGAGCTCTTTCTTTTTTTTCTTTTGCTTTGATCATGATTAAATATAAAAATTTAGACGCGGCGAGGTTTTGGCGGTCGCGGACCATTGTGCGGAATCGGAGTAACATCTCTAATGGAAATAATATTAAAGCCGTGATTAACCAGAGAACGAATAGCAGAATCGCGCCCGCCGCCAATGCCCTTCATTATTACATCAACATCGGTTGGGCCGGTGTTTTTTAATTTTTCACTTAAGGTATTAATAATTTTTGACGAAGCGAAAGGAGTAGCTTTTTTGGGACCGGAAAAACCCATCGAACCAGAAGAAACCCAAGCGATTAGATTTCCATTCACATCAGTGACGCTCACTAAGGTGTTGTTATAGGAAGATTTTATGTATATCCGTCCCCGATCAATTCTTTTTGATTTTTTTGAAATACTGGAACGAACCGACGCTTCATCGACTACTGATTTCTCTTTTAAGGCCGTTTCGGCGTTTTGAGCGATAACTTTTTTCTTTCCCATGTTATTTAAGGTCAACTTTACGTTTGCCGCTACCGGCAGTTTTTCTAACGTTTCCGCGAACTGTTCGGGAATTAGTTTTTGTCCGTTGGCCTCGCACCGGCAAACGGCGGGCGTGCCTGGTTCCCCGGTAGGTTTGAAGATTTTTCAACCGTTCAATATTTCGTTTAATGCTCTGCCTTAGCTCTCCTTCTACTTGATATTTTTTTTCTAAAACATTTTGAATTTTATTTACTTCTTCGGCGGTCAATTCTTTCGCTCTTTTACCTAGATCGATTTTCGCGTTGTTTAAAATCTGGCGGCTTAAAGACAAACCAATACCATAAAGATAGGTAAGAGCAAATTCTACTTTTTTATCGTCGGGAACGTTGACGCCGATTATTCTCATAGTTAATTAAAAAATGGGTGCTTAACCCTGTCGTTGTTTATGCTTGGGATTCTTGCAGATAACGTAGTTCCGACCTCCCCTTTTGACTATTTTGCAGTAGTTGCAAATTCTTTTAATTGACGATCTGACTTTCATTTTTTAAATTTTACAATCGGCGAATAATCCGGCCGCGACGGCCATCGGGACTTATTTCAACCATCACCCTATCGCCGGGGAGTATCCTGATTCGATGTAACTTCATTTTACCAGCCAGGTATGCCATTATTTCCTTATTTTCTCCTAAGGAAACTTTAAAGGCTAACCCGGGCAATGCTTCTTTTACAAGCCCGATTTGGCGTTCGAGATCAGAACCTGAATTTAGAGCCATAAACTAAAACTGGTTTGGAAATTATAAGCTAAAAAGCCAGAGGGTGTCAATATAGGCCTGAAAAGCATTAGTTAACGGTTATTTTTACCCTAGAGGCGTTGCCAGGAATACTGAAGACAAACCAGCTGGGCCATAAACGAACCCGGGCATTTTCTGAATTAGGAATCTTCAAAACTAAACTTTTTGCCTCTTCTATTTTTTTACCAAGGATTGTTTTCTTAAATTCCTCGGGGGAGAATTTTTGAGTCAGCGTGGCTTTGACGGAAATCGAAAGACTAAGTTTATTATTTTTAAAATCAGGAGTTATTTGGCTATAAGTTACGTCGTACTTTTCAAAAACCATATCAGGGTTATCTTTAGCCACGATTGATTCCAGTAAAGTTTTTAAATCGCTCTCCTTGAAAGCAATGGCCTTTTGAGTAATTGTGCCGACAACGGAAAAATTCCCCTTCTCGTCAACTTTAGTTATAACCGACAATTTTCCAATTTCTTGAGTGGTGGCGCCATCTAATATTTTTAATCCTTCTGGTGGTTTTGAGAAGAGACTATTTTTAAAACTAGCTTTGAGATCGTCGGTAACCTTAGTTTTAGCGGCGGCGATGTCTTTGGTCGTCGGGGCCAATCTTTCTCCGATAAACCCACCGGTGGTTTTGCCGGCAATCACGCCGTAGAAAGCGCTATATTTCGGTGAACCCTTAAAACCGGGAATAGTTAATTTATCAATGGGACCTAAATTGTAGTCGGTTCCGGCTTTGTCGGCGGTAATGTCGGCCTCGATACTAGAAGGAATAATTTTCCCGTCTTTAACTTCAGCCCCTGGAACGGTAATGGATTTATCAATTCGAAAAGTTTTTCCGTCCGGAGTTACAAATCTAGTGGTGGCAACCAAGGATTGCTTTGCCGAACTATAGGCGTTATAGATAGTGATTTTTCCGGTGGCTTTGTCGGCTACATTTTGTTTTTGAGAAGCGGGAAAAGACGAAACACTGCTTTTTTCTTCAGTTGGGGAAGAGGCGGGAACAACATTATCACTCAAATCAATTTGAGAAGCAGATACATTAGCCGTTATTGTTCCCTGATATTGCCAAGGGGATTTTTTAAAACTAATAATTACCTCTGCCTGACTGAATTTATTGATTAAGAACATTCCGGCGATAATGACGACAATCACCAGGCCAACAAAAATAAAAAATTTAGGACCGAAAAATCTTTTTCGGGAATGACGATGCTCTAAGACGGGACTATTATCAAAACCACCCCCCCTTTCTCCTTTGGAACTTAGCTCTTCAATTTCTTCATCAAGATCATCATCCTCTTCGGCGTCTTCGCTTTCGATATCTTTGACAGATAATTTTTTTCTTGATTTTGGACGAGTTCCGCTGGGGACAATATCGGAAACCGCCGAGCCAACTCTCTTCTTTTCAAAAAACGGATGAGCTGAATCAAGCTTGCTAGCTTTAGCCAAGGAGAGAATATTCTCGTCAACCGATTCAATTTGGATGCTTTTGCCGCTGGCTTCGGCTTCGCGCCTGATCAAATGAAAATTACTAATTGATTCGGTGAGGATGGAATTTTTTGGAATAACGAGAATCAATTCCGGCTCAAGTTCGGCGATAATTTTTTCGACAATTTCGGCGACGCCTTCGTTTTTATTTATAAAAATTTTCCTCATAGATGTAGAAACTAATTTTGCCAATTTATATTAACATAAAAACTCAAATTTTACACAATTAACTGGAAATAGAACCAAGCCAATGCAGACGACGGCGGAGCCAGCTATTAATCGGGGATTCTTTGCCTCTATAATAAAACTCAAAAAATGGGGAAAGCCGCCGGAAAATCTGATCGGCGGGGATCGGCCATTCTTCGGGTTTTATATTAAATCCCAGTTCTTTTAACGAAGAAACATCTGGCAAGTTGTGAATGGTCGTCTTGCCGACTTTTTTCGGAAAAATAACAGGAAGAGTTAAGTCACTATCCATAAAAGCGGGACCCTTCATTTTGGCGGCGCCGATTTGTTTGAAAAGCAGATCTAAAACTGGTTTTAAAATTTTATCAAAATGGGACTTCATTCTCGGCGAAATATTATCGTTTAGATAGGAATTATAAAGACGAGCGGCAACACTTTCTTTAATTTGCCAATTTTCTGAAATAACCCCCAGAAGAAGCCGGAGTGACCAATTTAAATTTCCACGGCTAATGATTGATCCCGCAGCGTCGCCTTCAAGAATAAAAAAGGCAGCCGAGTCGTTTCTTAAAGAAAGTAAATTAATCGGCATCGGCTTTAATCTTCTTAGGGCAGACAATTCGGCTTTGGATGATTCGGTGAAAAAAAATCTTTTATCATAATTGGCACCAAAGAAATTTTTCCAATCATCAAAAATCTTTCGAGTAGTTAAAGTTAATTCCAGACAGGCGTTAATATGCTTACCTCGAAATCCGGTCGGACTCATCACTTTGTGGCCGTCGATTTTAAAATTACTGACGCTGTGTTCGATGATGATAGTGTCTAATTCGTCGAGGCCGAGTTTCTGGCTGGCTTCAGCCCGACACTGATTAAAAACTTTGGCGGTAGCTTGAGCGAGCATATTTTCAAGTTCGGAAGCGGAAATCGGTTCTTTGACAAGCTCTAGCTCGCGATCAAGCTTGACGGGAATAATAGTAGTCAACGCGAGAGACGGCTCGGCAACAACAATTATTTTCCATTTTTCGAGGCGACGCCGAAAACGGCGGTAAAATTTTGACAAAGAAAATTCCGGCCAATATTTCTTGAGGGTAATATTTTTTTCCTCGCTTAAACCAATTAAGAGGCCGGTAGTGGAAGCCGAATTAACTTCAATGATTAAAAAATTTTCCTGTTTTTCAAAAATTCCAAAATTGATCACAACTTGTTTATTTTAGCACATAACACGTTTGCGAGGCAGATTGTGAAATTTTTACAAAACCCCCTGATTACTCAAGGGGGTAAAAATTATTTTCGATTGGTTGCTCCGGTTTGCGTGTTGACTAACCCACTGCGGCGGCCATCCTTTCAAGTATTATCGAGGCATCTTCTCCATTCACGGTCATTTTTACACTTGTAATCGTTGGAAATTGTTTTAGTGTATTTGTGATTTGAGATACAATTTTAGCAACACCACATGCTCCACTTCCACTCGGATCTGAAAGTGCGGAAAAGTCTACATATGCAACTCCGTTCGTGATTGTCAATGAATTTATATTTATTCCCGCGCCAAGGAAGGTTCGGAAACCTGCTTGAGATTCAAACATAGTGGGTCCTTGTAGCAACTGTTCGAGACTGGCGCGAGCAACGGCTAACGTTTGTGGGATTGAACGAGACACGGGACTGGTGACACTACAATTAAGTGTATTTGAATCAGAAATTTTACCAAAATAGACAGACACAACGGACATAGGCACGCTTGTGATTGTGAAATTTACCTCGTTACTATTTTCACTCCATGGTCTCGTGTAGATTTTATATGTCCCGGGGGTTAACGTGAGCCAAGCATTGCAAGGTAATCCACTGTAAGAGTTATCTCCCTGGCACAACGGAGAATTCAAAGTAACTTTTATAAGATTAGAAGTTGACCCAGATTCTCCATAAAGGATTCCTCCTACGCCTTGGCTATTTTTTATCACTAAGTTCTTGTCTCCTTCAAAACCAGAGAGATTACAACCCTTAATTTCAAGCTTTGTCCCTACTGGACCAGAATTGCTCGAAAGCGAAGTAATCACTGGTTTGCCTCCTTGCTCGTCCTTACAACCAATAGCCGTTCCGGGCGTTAAAATAGTAAAGGGCGCATCGCTGCGATCGGTTGCTCCGGTTTGTGTGTTGACTAACCTGATATAGTAACCATCTCCTGCTGGAGCAGACCAAGGAGCCCTATCAATGTTTCCGTCCCACTCTATTGACCCATACCCCGATGGCACGACTTTACCAATTACAATAAATTGATCATTTTGTTTTTTCTCAAGATAGGCTTCTACATAACGAGAATACGGATCGGGAGTCCATTTAATAGAAACACCGTTGCCGCCTGTGCCTACCGTGCCTACCGTCCACTGCTCCCCTCCATTTGGAGAAATCAGCGCTATGGTGTTATTCGTTTGGGGATTAGTCCTAGTTGCGCCGCAACCATATAATTTATTTAATTTGCTTCGGGTCGCCTTACCGACGTAGCCGGTGCCATGATTGAGTCCGGACGGAGTTAGGATTTCTGATTTATATTTCTCTTGGAAACCAACAACGGCGGAGGCAGTGTCTTCGCCAAAATAACCGGTTTTGATGTCGCCGCTGTTGCCTAACGAAAAGCCTTCTTTCTGTAACGCAGTTTGAAGCGCCTTGATATCATTTTCACCAGTATTGTCGTTGCGAGTTGCGTTTCCAGTACTACCCACTCCTAAATTATTATTAAATGTGTAGCACCATTGACCGCCGGTTTGCTGAGTTGCCGCCAGCTGGGCTTGGAGTTTCTGAATCTCTTGTAATAAGGTGTTGATCATCGTTTGAAGCTCGCCGACCGTTTGAGCGGAACCGTGACTGGGAAAAATACCGAAACCGATAACAACGAATAAAACGATACCTAATATTTTTTTCATATTTTTATTTATATTATTTCCCAAAATCGGGAATTATTGACCTTTGGTTTATATTATTTTGATCTACTTTGATTGTAACACTACCCCCCCTAAGCAACAGCGATTATACACAGCGTAACGGGGGCACTTCTTCATGTGTTTTAATATTCTAAACGGCGGGTTCGAGTTTGAGCGACAAAATTTTTGACGTACCGTCTTGGTTTAGAGTTACGCCGTAGAGCACATCAGCCACTTCCATAGTGGAGCGATTATGAGTAACAATCACAAATTGGGTTTTCCGGGAAAATTCTTTGAGAATCTCGGCAAAACGCTTAGTATTTCTTTCATCAAGGGCGGCATCGATTTCGTCTAAAACCAGAAAGGGCGGCGGACTCACCGAAATCATAGCAAAAAGAGCGGCAATGCCGACTAGGCTTCTTTCGCCGCCAGAGAGAACATCCAATGAGTTAATTCTTTTTCTAGGAAGACTAAGCTCTATCTCAATTCCCTCTTCGCGGGGCTTCTTGGCCGCTGATTCTTCGGATTCAACTTCCTTTATTTCTGGCTCACCTTCGGTAATTTCGGAAACCGGCGGTTTAGGCAAGGATCTTTTAACTTTCAAACGGGCGTGGCCGCCGCCGAACATAATCGAGAAAAAGTTACTGAACTCATGGTTGATTTTTCCCATGGCTTCGTCAAATTCAACCTGAATTTTTTCGGTGAGTTCGTTGATCAAATTAATGAGGTCAACTCGGGCTTTTTCGATGTCTTCGTGTTCTCGATTCAGAAATTCGTGGCGTTCTTCGGTTTCTTTGGCTTCTTTAACAATGGCTTGGTCAATTTCACCTAAGCTAGCAAGATCGCCCCGCAGGCGGAAAATTCTTTTTTCCAGATCCCGCGATTCGGCTTCTTCGATATGCGCCAGAACGGACTGACTTAATGATTCAAATTCGTGAGGATGGCGGCCGGCTTCAACAATCTGGCGACGGAGTTCATCACGGCGCATTTCCAACCGCTCTTTTTCGAATAAGCGTTTCTGATTGGCGCTTTCCCATTCTTCAATCTTCGCTTTGGCATTTTCCACGGTCATCATGGCTGATTTGAAAAGCTCATAGAAATGTTCCTGACTCTTTTCAAGATTTTTTTCTTTTTCCCGAAGATCGAGAAGTTTGGCTTCGATCGTTTTAAATTCCTTGTTAACGTTTTCAAATTTTTCTCTTAATTCTTTGGAAATGGAAATTCCATTTGGGTTGTGGCCAGCTTCAATTACTTGATCTATTTCCCGAATGATTTGGTGGATTGTTGCTTTCAAATCTCCACCATTTTCGAGGGCGGACTTTAATTTCGCTCGAAGATTTTTTACCAAGGCAAGAACCTTTTCGGTGGAGGGAGAAGAAACATCACTTTTATCTCCTATCTCCAGCTGAGCTTCGAGGCGGCCGAGTTCTTTTTGAATTTGCTGCTGTTTTTGAAGCAGTTCAGAGGTTTCATTTTTAATAACTTTAAGCTCGGCGCGTTCTTTTGGTTCTTGGGCTTCGACTTCTTTTTGCCGATACTCGGCGCGGCGTTTTTCCTCGAGCAATTGAGTAAGTTCCCCTTTGTGATTTTCGATTTCTTTCTCAATTCGCGTGATTTCTTGATTAAGCGAATGGTAGCGGGAGCCAAAGAAGGAGTTTTCTAAATTTTTTAGTTCATCCTCAAGCACCCCGCGTTTTTCCCATCGGCTAGTCTGTCGTTTAAGCGAGCGAAGATGGGGGGCGATTTCTTCAAGGAGAGCTTGAACTTTTTCGAGGTTAATTTTTGTCTGGCTTAGGCGATTTTCGGCGCGAGTTTTCTTGAGTTGATATTCTCTTAAGCCAAGCATTTCTTCAATCATCTCCCGGCGTTCGCTGGGAGTGGCCTTGATAAAGATGTCACTTTGGCCTTGGCTTACAATAATAAAACCCTTTGTTCCTAATCTGGCGCGGGCAAAAAAATCAATAATATCTTTAAGCCGGACTTCAGAGCTGTTTAAAAAATAGCGGCTAACGTTATCACGATTAACTTCTCGGCTGACTGATATCTCAGAAAAATCAACCGGAAAAAAACCGTTTTTATTTTCAAAATGTAAACTGGCTTGTGCCAAGCCGAGCCGAGGGCGATTGGGCGTGCCGGCAAATATTAAGTCTTCGGCCCGCGCACTGCGAAGGTTTTTCGCTTCCCTTTCTCCTAAAAGCCAGCGAATGGCGTCGACGATGTTTGATTTGCCAGAGCCGTTAGGACCGACAATGGCGGTGATACCCGCGGGAAAATCGAGAGTTGTTTTTCCGGCAAAAGATTTAAAACCGTTTAGCTCTAGTCTTTTTAAAAAATTCATCGGGATAATTAAAACTGGCCAAATTATTTAAATTTTAATTTTTTTAGAGCAGATCGAGCCGCTTCCAGCTCGCCTTCTTGTTTGGAGGCGCCAATACCATCCGCAATAAATTCATTATTGAAATAAACTCCGATTCGAAAAGTCCGCTGATGGGCCGGCCCCTTTTCTTCAATAACTTTATAGGTTGGAGTGATTTTTTGTTTTTCCTGAATAATTTCTTGAAGTTTACTTTTGACGTCTTTATAGGTTTCGTTTTTCAAAATATCCTTCAGATGAATAATAATAAATTTATCAACGAAGGTGCTTATTTTCTCAAAATTTTGGTCAAGGTAGATAGCGCCGATTAGAGCCTCTATGGCGTTTGCCAAAATAACTTCCCGCGCTTTGCCTTTATCTTTGGCCTCGCCACGCGACATTAGGATAAACTTTTCCAAGCCGATTTCAACGGCCACTTTGGCTAGAATTTGATAGTTAACCAAAGCCGCCCGCAGAATTGTTAATTTCCCTTCGGGGAAGCTGTTGAACTTTTTGAAAAGTTTTTCGGTAACCGCCAGCTCTAGAACCGCGTCACCTAAATACTCAAGGCGTTCGTTATGCGGAAGATGCCAAGCCGGCTTTTCATTAAGATAAGAACGATGAGTCAGCGCTTCTTTGAGTAAATCCAGATTTTTAAATTTTATGCCAATATTTTCTTCGAGTTCGTTGGAATTCATCTTAGTCCTTTTTTTCTGCCTTACTGCTTTCTTTTTCCCCTCTGCCTTTTTCTATTTCCCGATAAATAGTTCCAAGGACACCATTTATAAATTTTACCGCGTTGGGGCCACCGTAGTTTTTAGCCATCTCGATCGCTTCATTTATTGCCACCTTGGGAGGAACTTCATTGGGATCGGAATAGAGAAGTTCGGCGAGACCGATTCGTAAAACATTGCGGTTAATGATGGCAATTCGATCAAGCGGCCACTCGGGAGCGGCGTTGGTTAAAACATTGTCAATGTCTTTGATGTGGTCAATGACGCTTTTAAGAATTTTCCAAGCGAATTCCGGCTCATCAATACCCGGCGCAAATTCCAGGAGATTGCGCTCCATGATATCGGTGATATCTTTTTTACGATCATAAAAGTCCCATTCGTAGAGCGATTGGAGAACGACGGTTCTTATAAGATGTCGAGTTGCCATATCAAGTATCAACTATCAGGTATCAGATATCAGGAAAAATCCTGACACTTGGCACATGACACTAAACTATTTCTTGCCGCATTCGGCGCAGGTCCGATGAGACAACTTGGGTGAACCGCAACTTTTACATACCAAAAGACGCTCCTTCTTAAGAGCGTGATGCGACCGACGCCGGCCGACTTTTCCTTTGCTATGATGTTTTATTGGTACGCCACCCATGTTTCAATATAAAAGATAAAAAAATCTTTCTATTTGTTGGTAATACTAAGCTATTTATGAAGGAACGTCAAACGGTGGATTTCACTGGGACCGAGTTTTTTAATGGCCACAAAATGGGCGCGAGTGCCATAGCCCTTATGGATTTCCAAGCCGTAGCGGGGATACCTTTTTGCTAGTCGTTTCATTAAAGCATCGCGTTTTACCTTAGCAATAATTGAAGCGATTTTAATGGCAGTAATTTTTTCGTCGCCTTTGATTATTGTCTTTCCCGGCAAACGATTTTTTCCGTTGCCGAGATATAATCCCCCGTCTAGATAAGTATCTGGCACATGACACTTGATACCTGATGCTAGCCGATGAAAAGCGCGGAGGGCGGCGAGATTGGCGGAGTGAGATATATTAATTCTATCAATAACTTTGGGGCTGATTTGGGCGACAGCAAATTTTATTTCGGGATGATTTTTAAAATATTCAAACCATTTTTCTCGTGCCTGAGGTGATAGTTTTTTGGAATCAGCTAGTTTTCCTAATTCTTTATTTCTAATTTTAAAATCTCTTGGCAGGCAGGCAACCGCCACAAAAACGGGACCAGCAAGAGGGCCCCGGCCGACTTCGTCGATACCGATAATATATTTTTTTCTCATACCGATACTAACCTTGATTATAAACCCCGACTAAATATCGAGGTTCATTTTTTTCTCCCAAAAAAACTAAAGCGAGATGCCGGCTTTTTCTTCTTATGCTTTCGAAAATGAGAACTAGCGACAAGGGAGGCGACCACAGCTAGAAGCGTAACAAGAACAGCATATAAAATTTTATCCCAAATACTTTCAGTACCAAAAATTTTTGAGAAGAAATTCTTAAAGGCATCGTCCCAGGCTAGAGCAGCAATTAAGCCGAAAGCGGCGACCACGAGCGTCGCGAAACGGTCAAAAAGACGATCCGAAATCCGAGTGACTTCGTATTTTTCTAAAAATTTTTCGAATTCGGAAATTTCGAATTTCTCCCGGGGTTCCATTAGTAGTTATTCTAATAAAATAAAAAAGATAAATAAACTAATACGCTTCCACACCAACGGCTTCTTCAATATTTTTATAACCGTCTTTTTCTAAAAGACGAACTAAACCGCGATTGATTCTTTTTACTGTGGCCGGACCACCATAGATTAAACCGGTAATAATTTGAACAAGCGAGGCACCAAATTTTATTTTTTCGTAGGCGTCTTCGGCATCAAAGATTCCGCCCACGCCGATTATCTTGTACCGACCGTTAGTTTTTTTATAAACATACTTAATCAATTCATTAGATTTCCGGCGAATTGGCGCACCAGAGATTCCTCCGGCGGGTAAAATATTTAAAACTTCTGGCTGGGATTTTAATTTCAAACTGGCGCGGTCTTTGGAAAGATTACAAAGAACAAAACCGTCAACCAATTTTGACTCCTCAACGATTTCAAGAATATCATCGACTTCTTTGAGGGATAAATGATTGGAGAGTTTGAGAAACACCGGCACTGATTTTGGTTCGTTTTTTAGAGCGGCCATTAATTTTTTCAAAAAGACGGGATCTTGAAAGGTGCAGCCGTCTTGGGCATTGGGGCAAGAAACGTTAATTGTGGCGTAAGAAAAACGCGAGGCCAAAAGTCGATAGGTTTGGACATAATCCTCGACTGATTTATCGCCTTTAATGTCGGCTTGGTTAGTTTTGGCGATATTAATTCCAACCGGGATTTTAAATTCTAAACCCGGAAGTTTTTTGGAAATTGCTTCGGAGCCGATATTCTTGAGGCCATAATAGACAATTAGGGATTTATCTTCCGGAAGACGAACAAGATGGCGGCCGGGATTACCAGCGCAGGGCAGATGAGTTACGGCGCCGACTTCCATAAAACCAAAACTGACTTCGGGGATGATTTGAGTGAGACGAACGTCTTTATCAAAACCGGCGGCGAGGCCGACGGGATTTTTGAATTTAATGCCGCAGACTTCAGTTTCGAGTTTAGAATTTTCGTAATTAAACAGTTTGGCGGTAATTTTTTTTGTTAACGAAAATCGGCCCAAAAATTCCCCGAGTGAGATAATTCGGTTATGAACTAATTCGGGGTCGAACTTAAAAAATATGGGTTTAAGAAGAAATTTATATAGCATTGCTTGCTCGTTTTTTCTTGAAAAATCGGCCGATTATAAAAGTTAAGAGGAAAATAACAATAACTATTATCGCATCTTCTAGATAGCCGCCGCCAAAAATGCCGGCGGCTTTTTTTGTCTGAGGCCCGGCGTATTCATAGCCAGAGTTGTATTTGAAGCTATTGATCACTGATTCGAAATTAGGAAAATTTTTTTCATATTCCGACTGCAGAGCGGAAAAACTAAGTTGAATGATTGCGTTTTTTCCGGGAAATAGAACGGTTAGGCTTTTGACGTTGTCACCGAGACCACTATTCGTTTCAATTATTGAATTCATAAAAATCGCTTGGCGATTTTGATCGAGATAAGGTTTGTCGAAGGTGGCATTTTTGATCAAACCGGAAACATCTTGCATTTTATCGTTCGCTTTTTCAGGAAGATTATTACTGGAAAATTCATTTAAAATTTCGGAATAGGTTGGAGAGTTCGCGTCATGTTCTTCAATAAGAAGATACGGGTAAACAAAATAGTCTTGGTTTTGAACCTGAAACCCGGCGGTGTATTTTGGCGCCGTAGTTGTGGTGTTTGAATCCATCACCGCTTCGACAAATTGATTAATGGTGTCTTGGGGAATTTCTTCCCAATCAGCCGGCAGGGCTATAGAAAAATGGCCAGTGGGACTTTGGTAATTCAAATTGGCGGCAAAAGCGACTGCTGATAAGGAGAAGAATATTGCGAAAAATGGGAAAAGTTTTTTCATTTGTTCAGTATAGCAAAAGTATGATTTTTTGTCGTAGTAAAAATTAAATCGACTCATGGAAACCCTAACGCTTTCCCCCGACCCCCTTTCGTGTTCTAATCCTGTCCGAAATTAATGTAGCCCCTCGTCGGTCCGCCGACTGATGGACTCCTCGGGACTCAACAAAATCTAAATCCCGCCAAAGCGGGACTAAGATTTTGTAATCGTGCGCGGGACAGGACTCGAACCTGCAAGCCTTGCGGCGCTACCACCTCAAGGTAGTGCGTCTACCAGTTTCGCCACCCGCGCCTGTTTAGGCAAATCGCGAAATGCAAATCGCAAATCATGATAAATTACCTACCGTTAGTATATAAAAATAAGCCACTGACGCAAGTTTGATGGGCGATTAGCTATTTGCGATAAGCGACTTATAGTGAAACGCCGAGTTTCTGACGAATTTTTTTACCAGAGGACTCTCGGACAAAATAAAGTTTGGAGCGATGAATTTTTTTAGGAGAGCTAACAATTTCGATTTTGGTAATTATCGGAGAATGAATGGGAAAAACTTTTTCCACTCCAACGCCGGCCAAAATTCGGCGAACAGTAAAGGTGCCGCCTTCTTCCTTGCCGTGTTTTCGGGCAATAACTAATCCCTCAAACGTAGACACACCTTCCCCCGCCGTTGTGGAAACTTTAACCTTGGCGCCGGGTTTAATTTTTTCTAAAATTTTTTCTTCAATCATTTTACAAATTTAACATTTCTTTGACGTGGGCAACTAGCTCGTCAATGGAAGTTTTTACTTTTACAAAATATTTAGCCGCCCCAAGACGTTTCACTTTTTCGATGTCACTTTCCTGCCCGAGGTTACTCAAAATCATAATTGGAATATGGTTTAGTTGAGGATCAACCGAAACATTTTCCAAAAGTTCAAAACCAGAAACTTTAGGCATAATTAAATCCATAACGATTAGATCCGGCTTTTGTTGCCTTAATAAGCTTAGGGCTTCTTCTCCGTCAAACGCTTGAGACACCTTATAGCCCTCCTTTTCAAGGCGGGCTTTCATTAGCGATGACAAAAACCGATCATCTTCGATTACTAGGATCTTTTTATCCATTTATCCGATTCTACCAAAAAAAATGAAAATCTCAAAGAGCTTTTTAGTTGTCCCAATTAATGCGCATGTCTCACTACCATGATCCACTTTGCAGTGCTTCAGAGTAGAGAGACATGATCGGCCTAAACCTTTTGAATTAATTTACAATCTGCTTTATGCAGAAAGATTTTTTCAAAAGTTAGTTTAATTGTTCCACGCACAGCTTCCGCTACGCGTGCCTTGTTACGACTTAGCCCATGTCACCGATTTAAGGCTAATTCCACAAAAGTGGAATTTCACCTCCTACCGGCTCCCTTGGCTTGACGGGCAGTGAGTACAGGACTCGAGAACGTATTCACCGCGCCATAGCTGATGCGCGATTACTAGCGATTCCGGCTTCATGAGGGCGAGTTGCAGCCCTCAATCCGAACTGGGACCGGGTTTGATGGGATTGGCTCCGCCTTGCGGCTTGGCAACCCATTGTCCCGGCCATTGTAACATGAGTGTAGCCCAGGGTGTCGAAGGGCCACGCTGATTTGACGTCATCCTCTCCTTCCTCCCAGCCTGAAATTCACTAGTAAAAAACTACTGAACTTTAGGCTGGGCAGTTTCCGGTGACACTTGTAACACCAGATAAGGGTTGCGCTCGTTACCCCACTTAAGGGAACACTTCAAAGCACGAGCTGACGACAACCGTGCAGCACCTGTGCATACAGTCCTTGTGAGAAGGCCAACTTTTCAGCCGGCTTTCAGTATGCATTTCAAACCCTGGTAAGGTTCCTCGTTTACCGTCGAATTAAACCTCATGTTCCACCGCTTGTGCGAGTCCCCGTCTATTCCTTTGAGTTTTAGCCTTGCGGCCGTACTTCCCAGGCGGCAGACTTAATGCGTTAGCTACGCCACTCCGAGGGTCGATACTCGAAACAGCTAGTCTGCATAGTTTACGGCGTGGACTACAAGGGTATCTAATCCTTTTTGCTCCCCACGCTTTCGTGTCTCAGAGTCAGGAGGGTTCCAGTAAGCTGCCTTCGCCTTTGGTGTTCCGCACGATATCAACGGATTTCACCCCTACACCGTGCGTTCCACTTACCTCTAACCCCCTCTAGTCTTGTCGTATCTTCGGCACTTCCACCGTTGGGCGGTGGGCTTTAACCGAAGACGCACAAAACCTCCTACACACTCTTTACGCCCAATAAATCCGGATAACGCTTGAGGTCTACGTATTACCGCTGGTGCTGGCACGTAGTTACCCACCTCTTTCCGTAGGGTACTGTCAATAATTTCCTCCCCTACTACCGCAGTTTACAACCCGAAGGCCTTCTTCCTGCACGCGGCGTCGCTCGATCAGGCTTTCGCCCATTGTCGAATATTCTCGACTGCTGCCTCCCGTAGGAGTACGAGCCGTGTCTCAGTCTCGTCGTTGGGGGTCAGGCTCTCACCTCCCCTACCGGTCGTAGCCTTGGTAGGCCATTACCCTACCAACTAGCTGATCGGACCTAGGCCGATTCCAAAGCGTCTTGCGACTTTACTCTTGCGAGACCATCGGGCATTACCTCACCTTTCGATGAGCTATTCCCGGCTTTGGGGTACGTACCAAGGTGTTACTAACTCGTTCGCCACTAACCAAGCTTCTTCCAAACTGATCCGCTAAATTGTATTGCTACAACTCAACTTCACAACAAGTTCAAAACTTGATCCGTTCGACTTGCATGCCTTATCCACGCCGCCAGCGTTCATCCTGGACCAGGATCAAATCCTCTAAAAAAATAAGATTTTAAAATAAAAATCAAAAAAAATATTGGGACAACTAAAAAACTCTCGCGAGTAATTGATTAACAATTACTCTGTATGTATTTTGGTGGCTTATTTTAAGTTTTAAAAAAGCTGTCGAAAGGCCGACAGCTCACGTCAAAATTAGATATTTTGTGAGTTTATCAGGCCTTATTCATAACAGGGTTATTATATACACCAGAAAAAGCTTGTCAAATTTAGAGGGGTGTGTATAATAGACCCATAAAATCATGGCAAAAAAGGACATCCATCCAACCTATTTTCCGGCGGCAAAAGTCCACTGCGCATGCGGGGAAGTTTTTACTACTGGCGCGACAAAAGCGGAAATTAAGGTAGAAATCTGCAGCAAGTGCCACCCTTTTTACACGGGTGAAGAGAAGTTGATTGACACGGCGGGACGAGTCGAGAAGTTCAAGACCAGGAGAGCGAAAGCTTCGACGACACCGAAAATAGTAAAGAAAACGCGCACAAAAAAGAAATAAGAAAAACCCCGCGGAAGCGGGGTTTTTAAATTTTCTTTAATCTTACAAAGAAGCAACTTCCCTTGCCGGGGCCGTCGGATTTAACGCCGATTTCGCCGCGATGGTCGTTGATAATTTTTTTGGCGATGTAGAGACCTAAGCCGGTACCAAGAATTTCTTTTTTAACCCGTTCATCGCGAACGAACTCTTCGTCAAAAAGATGGGGTAAAAGATCGGCGGGAATGCCAAGGCCAGAGTCGGTAACGGAGAAAATCACAAAACCATCTTCTTCTTTCAGATCAACTTTAACAAAACCCTCGGAGGTGTATTTGACGGCATTATCAATTAAATTTTGAAGGACTTGTTTGAGCTTTTGGGGATCGGCGTTTACGTTCGCTTCAGTTGAGCAATCAAGAGTGAATTGAATCCCCTTTTGTTGGGCGGGAAATTTAATAACATCAAAAGCCTCGGTGGCGACGTCTTTAATTTTTACGGCCTGAAAATTATAGTCCATTTTCCCCTCTTCAACATGGCGAAGGTCAAGAAGAGTGTTGATTAAATTAATCAGGTCGTCGGCGGAGAAACGAATTTTTTTGAGGGTGTCTTTAATTTTGTCGGTGACTGGGCCATAGAGGCCGTCGATTAGGATTGTTGAGAATCCTTTTATTGTGGCGAGCGGAGCTTTAATTTGGTGAGCAGCCAAGGAAAGCATTTGGCTTTTGAATCGGCTTAAATTATCGAGTTTCGCGTTAACGTCTTGGAGCTGTTTGGTTAAGTCCTGGAGTTGTTCACGCTCGCGAACTTCTTTTAAAACGCTTCGAATTAACAGAACGCCGACTAAAAGCAAGAGAGCGGAAATCCATAGATTAATTACGAGAGCTAATGTGCTTTCGGATAGGAATAGTTGAATAAGACTAACAGCCAAAAGACCAAAAATAAGAATTTCTGTGGCAATAACTTTTACTCGAAAAAGTTGATGTTTAAGAATAGCAAAAGCTGTGCCGGCAAAAATTGGAAGAATAAACAACGGGGAATAAATGACAAATGTTGTATCTTGATAAACGACTACTCGCACAAAGACGAAAAATATCAAAAGCGTGTAAGCAACTAAAAGCCCAGAACCGATAAATAACCACTGTCTTCTGGCGACTCCGTCTGATTTAAAATATTTTTTTATAACCAAGAAGAAACTGAGCAAAAAGAAAAATACCAGCAAGGGACCAAAGAGGGGCATCAAAATTCCCGGAGTGGGCGAAACTTGGGTTGAGGTTGAGGAAATGAGCTCTTGAAAAACAAAAGGAGATAGCGCACCCGCCATCATCACTATCATCAAGAAAATAATCAAAAAAAGATTTCTTTTTTTGATTATTAATCTTTCATTGGGGAAATTTAAAACTAATAAAAGAAAAACAAGCACGTATGGCACGGCGAAAAATATAACGAGTCGAATCCAAAGCAAATTGTTATTATCTGGCGGATTTAGAGAAAAATAATTTACAACTGCCCAAACTATCGCTATAAAGGAATGGATAATAAAGATTTTATTTGTGCAACTTTTTCTGTCATGAAGAAAAACCAAAAACCCCAAAAAGGCGGTAGCTGAAGCTCCCAAGAAAGTAAAAAATAAATTTAAGTTGTTGGCCAGCATAAACTAAAAATTATTTTAGGATGTCCTCGAGATTAAGATTATATCTTCCTGAGGGAACATTTTTGCCTAAAACAATTTGCCGGACAAAATAGCAGACCGCCGCTCCTCTTAGAAAACTCGATTCGGCAAGCTGGGGAATACCGGCTAATTTTGAACCGACCAAGAGGAAGGAATCTTGCAGGCGTTTAGTGAGATAACGAGCGCCCATAAAATCGCGAGCTAATAAAACTTTTTGATTAACTTTTAATTTTGATAAGTCTAAAGTTTTTAATCTTTTAAGATAATCTTCTTTAAGATAACCACTCAAGAATTTAAGATTGGGATTTTTATCAAACCGCTCAATATCAATAATAACGTTTGGCCCGTTGCCGGTAACCATGACGACGGGAATTCTATTCTTTCTAGCTTTTTCTCGAATCTCCAGTTTCAATCTTAAGTTGTCCATTTCCTCCACTAAAACATCAATTTTGGGATTCAGCAGAAACTCTTCTGTTCGGCCGGCAACGATGCCATTAAAAAATACCGATAATTTAGAAAATGGATTAATCTCTTTTATTTGGCGAGCGGAAAGAGTGACTTTATTCAAACCCAAATCACAAACTCCGGCGCGAAAGCGATTGAGATTGGAAAGAGAGAGCGGATCAATGTCGGCTAATTTAATTTCTCCCACTCCCTCGAGAGCAAGGCAGATGGCGGCTGGATTACCAACATTTAAGCCGGCAATCCCGATTTTGGCTTTTTCAAATTTTTGCTGCTCTTGAGGTAAAATAAGGTTTAGATTTCTAGAAGTTTTAACTCTTTGAAAATCTCTGCTATCTAAAAGATGAACCAAAGTCCGCCGCCAAGGATAAAAGACCCATTTCCCATGATTTATATCTAATCCTTTAAATGAAAGTAAAATTTTCTTGAGTTTTTCCTGATTAGAAAGAAGGGTTGGATTTTTTATCAGGGCTAATTCTTCTTGTTGAACGGAGAAATCATCGACGATCTCAATAATTTCTTTTCTCTCGATCAGCTTCGAAATTTTTTCCTCATGGGTAGAAATATTAAGGTCAAATACGATGGGCTCAAAATTTTGCAAGTCGCGATTATAGATTAGGTTGTTAATTTTTTTCTCTAAAGATGGCGATTTTTTAGGCATTTTTTTATTTTATAATTTTTTCTTCGACTCTATAACGAAAATTGTATTTTTGATTGTAATTTAGATATCCTATGCAAAAAATAAATTGGGGGAAAAAATCGTTTTCTGTAATTTTTTGAATTTCTTTCCAGTAGTCCCCCATCTCTATCGAAGCAAGAAAAATGGATGTTTTTAGATTATAAAGCTTACAATGAAGCATTAACCTTTCCGCTATTCTTCCGACCTTAAGAAAAGTTTCCGGTTGATTGTCTTTCGAACCAATTATAACAATACCAGGAGCGGAAGCGGCGCTTTTGTAATTCAAAACTCCGACGGCTTTACCGACATTGAGAAATTTAACTAATTTCGGAAATGCTAAAGAGATTAAAAGAGACATCCTCAAGGAAAATCCCGGAATGCCTTCTTTTTTACTAGAAAGGTTGTGATTCAACCATTTAGACATTTCCATACGGAATTTTTTTCTTGCGTAGGCTTCGTGAAGCCCAAGTTCGGTTAGCTCTGCAATACGATTGATTTTTTTCTTGTCAGTAATAAAATTTATTTTAATATTGGGATCTTCATTAAGAGAAATAAGCTTGTTTACCGTATCTGGAGAAATTGTTTTATTCTCAAAAATTCCTCGAGCATTAATTCTAGTTTTGATAATATTCAAAAGCGAGTCGTCTTTATTCGGTGAAAAGTCATTGTTTTTTAGATTACTAAAAACAATTGTCGCGATTAATTCGTTCTTCACTTCTTTAGCCGGCAAATATTTTACTTCTGTATCAACTCCAAAAAAGGATGCGGCAGTGACAATGTTTTCTATTAAACAACCAAAACTTATAAATAAATCCCGACCATGGGGATCGGCCTCAATGATTTCTTTTTCTTTGTTGTAATAAATTTCTACTGAGCTTGGAAAAATCTTAAACAGCCAGGGCTGGCTATTATGAGTTGAGGGAGCTAAAACTCCGTAACGAAGAAGAAATTTTATTCTGTCTTCCCCGCCGGATAATTTCCAAAAATCCTCCTTGTCGATTTTTCTTATATTGTCAGCCGAAAACTTCATTTATTTTTTAACCCATTTTTGTTTTACGCCCGGCCTAAAATAAAGCGGATGTTCGCTTGGCCAAAAAACAAGTTTTGGCAAAGCCCTTTTCTTTAAATAATTATGGAGTTCCCGAAATTCTGAAATTTTAAGTCGTAAATTTAAAACAATTACATCTTGGGCTTTCTTAGACTGTGCGGGTGTAATTTTTTTATTTTTCCTTAACTCCAAGTTAAGTTCAAGAAATTGATTTTGTTTTTTATCAAACTTAGTAAACATCGTAAATTTGCCGGTTAAAAATTCAGAGATAATTGGATTAAGTAGAGCTTCACGAATAATTTCAGGATAAATTTGAAGACCGCAAAGAGTGGTTGAGAGATCCTTGCGTTCGTAGACATAAACGAATGGCAATTCGTAAATATTGCCTCTTAATTCTGAAAGCGCTGTTTTTGATTTAATGTTTATATTATTAGAATCTAAAATATTTTTTAGCTCCGAAAAATTATAAACACCGCCATGATCGCCGACAGCGTAACGAATAAGAGGAACTGTATTATTTCCAGAGAGAATAACTTCTTCATTTTGGCTTTCAAAAGTTATAAAGAACGGATTATATTGGGCGAGAGTCGGAGTTTTTACAATATGAGGGAAAACTTTTTCGAAAACATTTTTTCTTTTAATTAGCTGTCTTCTAATCCATATGGAAGTCGGAGTTTCCCAAGCCATTGCTCCAATATCGGCAGTACCATAAACATTCAACACATCCGCAAGGGTGTTTTTTATAAATCCTTTATTTACTACGTAGTCGCGAAATTTTTCGGTATAGGCTTCGGCAGCCGATAAAAAACGAAGATTAATTTTTCGAAAATCAACTTTTGCTTCTTTAGCTTCATCAATAATATCTTTGATGAACGGCGGATATCCAACGATAATAGTTTCTTTAAAATTGGGAGATAAATTTCTAAGGGCGTGAAAAATTTCTGACTTATTGATACCAGGAGTAATTATTGAAATTGGTAAACCACTGCGGCGACCGGCAATTTCGAAACCTTGATAAGTTATAAGGCCGCCAATCCAAACACCCATACCAAATCCGACAATAATGAGAACTGGCCCCTCTGATTGATAGGAGCTATTTTTTAGAAATAGTTCTAGAAGAATTGAATAATCCCAATCAAGTTTATGTTCTCTTGGGAAATAGAAAGGTTCACCAGTTGAACCAGAGGTAGAGGTAAATATAATTGGTTTTTTTAGGTGGCCGTCCCAGGATAATTTTTCAAGCGGATATTTTCTTAAATAATCTTTTTTGCTAGTGAGGGGAACTTGCTGAAAATCCTTAAAATTTTTAATTTTATTAGGATCAATATGATTCTTTTTTAGAAAATCTTTATACGCCGGAACGCGGCGGGCGGCTTCGTGAAAAAGTTTGAGAGGCCGTTGTTCCCGCTCACGAGACCAAAAATTATCCTTTTTTGTCCTTATGAGCGAAAGGATTTTGCGAGCGTTTCTATCGTTTGGCTCGATGTCTGCCACGGCGAAATTGTATCATAAAATATGGCGATTTTAAATACTCTTTGCTCCAAAAATACTTTCAGCTAGACGATCGGCAACTTCACTAGTGGACTTGTTTTGTTTCTTTGATAGGTCAATAATTTTTTGGGCAGTTTGACAGATAGCTTTAGTTTTTTGCTCCACCCAGTTGCGGCTGAATCCTTCCGGCCGAAGTTCGCTGACGACGTTTATTAATCCCCCGCCGTTAGCGAGATAGTCGGGAATATACAGGATTTTTTTCTTATGTAAATCTTCGCCGATTTTCTTGTTGGCTAATTGATTATTGGCGCCGCCGCAAATAATTCTGCATTTTAATTCTTTAATCGTAGTTTCGGTAAATTCCGCACCCATGGCGCAAGGAGCGTAAACATCAACTTTTTGTTTGTGGATTATATTCGGACTGACAATTTTAATTTCGGGAAATTTTTTCTTAGCGATGTTAGCTGTTTCTTTATTTATATCGGTGACAAAGATGTTTCGACCGCCGTTTTTATAAATTAACTCTAATAAACTAAAACCAACTTTACCGAGACCTTTAATAGCAAAGCTTTTGTCGGAAAATTTATCATTGCCAAAAACCGATTGAAGAGCGGCATGCATCGCCCAAAAAACACCGAGACCAGCCCAGGGACTTGGGTCGCCGGCAAGGTTCTTATGGCCGATCATAAATTTAGAATATTTGCTTAGAATATTTACGTCTTCTTGTGAGATACCGACATCCTCACCAGTGGAAAAATTACCGTTCAAAAGATTAATTCGCTTGGCGTAGGCGGCTAAAAATTTTTCATTTTTAGGAAATTTGGGATCCTTAATAATAACTGCTTTCGCGCCGCCATGAGGCACGCCGGCAAGAGCGCATTTATATGTCATTGCTTTCGACAGGCGCAAAACATCACGAAGCGCTTCTTCTTCGGATTTATATTGGAAGTATCTAGTACCACCAGCAGTAGGACCAAGATTTGTATTATGAATAGCAATAAATCCGCGGAGGCCGGTTTTTTTGTCGTTGAAGTAAGAAATGAGTTCGTGATTGTCGTATTCGGGGAGTTTGGAAATTTCCATTTGTTGCTTTTTATTATAACACTAAGAAAAGGAAAAAGGGTGGGCTTTGGTAAGCTCACCCTTTATGGCGCTGTCGGCGGACTAGCTAGTACTAAACACTAGCCTCCTCCAGTATCATCTGGATCATGCCCATTGCCGCCCCTAAATGTTCAGCCTTCCCCGTCACGGCGCTAAACTCCGAAGACATATCTTCGAGACGTTTTTTGAGAAGTTGCTTTGTCTCGGCGGGATCAACTACTTTCATTTCCTCGAGAAACACCTCGTCTTCGGCCTGGAGTTTTTCGATTTTGAATTCGACGAGGGAAAAATCATCGAAAAGTCGAACTTTGAAGAGGTTTTCACCCGGGTATATTACTTCAATTCTACCCAGACAACCCCAGGTGCGGCTTCCGTCGCGACTGGCTTGCCACCAGATAAATAAACCTAGCTCAAGCTGTTCCGGATTTATCATCGCGGATTCCTCCTTTATTGGTTACAGTAAATTTCTGGCTGTATTTTATCTTAAATCTGTTTTTTGTCAATAAAAAAAGTCCCACACCAAAGGCAGATGATGCGGGACTCGGGCGGAGGCAGGTGGGACCGGTTAGGTAGGCAACTAGTGTCGGCTTAGGCGCACGGATTGCAGAACTCAACTTTGGCAACAGCGCGGCGGACCTGAAACTTGTCCTGGCCGTTTTTACACCAGAGACCAACCAAGATTTTCCGACCACCACGCGTGTATCCCATAAAGATACCTTCACGCCAACCATGACGCTTACTGTGGAACCTCACGGGTTCCCCAATCTTAGACTTTGATGCAGTCTTGCCGGCGGTGACAAGCTCGCGACTGGTCGGAACTGGAATTGTTGAGCGCTGTAAATTGGAATTGCTGGAATGACGCATCTTTTTGGCGACTGCATAGGCCGCTAATATGATTGCCAAACCGATAAGAGCCAGGACGGACGGATTCATAAAAACCTCCTCTTTGGGTATATATAGTTTCTAGTTTGCTTTTTGTATTATAGCAATACTACTAGAATTTGTCAATGGTTGGAAAAAATCTCGGCTTTTGGGGGGGTATTTAATTATTCGTCGGCAAATTGGAGAGAATAAAGTTTGGCGTAGGTTGGGCTTTTTTGGAGCAACTCGGCGTGGGTGCCTTTTGCTTCAATCACTCCGTCTTTGAAAACCAAAATCATATCGGCGTGGATAACGGTGGAGAGCCGGTGAGCGATAATCAGCGAAGTTCGATTTTTAATCAAAGCGTCGGTGGCTTTGGTAATAATCTGCTCGCTTTCGGTGTCGAGCTGGCTCGTTGCTTCATCTAAAATCAAAATCCGAGGATCGCGTAAAACCGCGCGGGCGATGCCGATCCTTTGGCGCTCGCCGCCGGAGAGCTTGATTCCCCTTTCGCCGACGACAGTTTCGTAGCCATTTTCTAATTTAAGAATAAAGTCGTGGGCTAAAGCAGTTTTGGCGGCATTTTCGATTTGCGCCCGCGAAACGCCGTCGCGGCCATAGGCAATGTTCGCCGCAACCGTGCGGGAAAATAAATCGACTTCTTGGGGCACAACCGCAATCTGACTTCGCAAACTTACTTTCGTGACATCTCGGATATCAACGCCGTCCACGAGAATGGCTCCTTTTTGCGGATCGTAGGAACGGAGCAGTAAATTAGCGAAAGTTGTTTTTCCACTCCCCGACCGGCCGACCAAGGCTATAGTGGTTGAGGCGGGAATTAAAACATTTATATCTTTGAGCGCAAATTGATCATCACTGCGATACGAGAAGGAAACATTTTTAAATTCAATTTGTTTTTCTAGCGGCGCCAAGACAGAAGCATTGGGTTTGTCGATAACGCTAAGCGGTTCGTCGAGAATGGAAAACAAGCGGTCAACGCGGGTCATATTCCGGCGGATGCGAGTGAAGAGAGAAGAGAGCGAGGTGAGCGGCTGGTACGCCATATTCTGAAGGGTGATATACAAAACAAATTGGCCGATGGTGGCGTCGCCTTTTAAAACGAACCAAGCACTTAAAGCTAGAACGGCGACGCGACCGGTGGTGGCGATGGCGGTTTGGATGCTTTCGATTTTTCCCCAAAGCTTTTCAGCGGTGTATTGAATTTCGCGCGCTTGGCCGATTAACATTTCATGATTTTCTTTTTCAGCTTCTTCTTGGGAAAATTTTTTGACGGTTAAGACATTGCCGGCGACGTCGTAAATTTCTTTGGAGACATTTTCAAAAGCGTCATTCGAGCGCTGTTCAATCAGATAAATTTTGTTAGCGATTCGGCGAGTGGCTAAAAGATAAATTGGAAACGGAATTAAAACGGCGAGGGCAATCCAGACGTTTTCGTAGAGCAACGCCAAAAACGAACCAGCGAAAATAATTAACGGCGGAACGAGATTTTCCCCAATGATGTCGTTTACGATGGCGTAAAAGGAAATTCCACCCCGTTCGATGCGACCGATTATTTGGCCGCTTGAAGCGCTATGGTGAAAAAGAGAGTGAAGTTGAAGATATTTTTCAAACGCCAAACTGCGGAGTTTATCTTCTACCTTGGTGACCATTTCAAAAAGATAGTAGCTGTAGACGGAATGTAAAATACTACTTACAACCGTTACGACCAAGATTCCCAGCGCACAATAAATCAAAGCATTCCACGGCATTGCTCCCCCGCCGTTTTTGATGAAGGCCGTTAAAGTATCAATCAAAGTTTTAGAGATAAACGGAGCGATGATACTGGCGGTTTGAGAAATAGTTATAAGGGCAAACAAAAAAATAACCGTTTTTTTGCGGTCCCTAAGAAGCGAAATAATGCGTTTTAATGTGGAAGGATTATTGTTCGGCATAAAAAAATTTAGAGAGCTTTTAAATACTAAAACTTGGCTGGTTCTAAGGCAAGCATAAAGGCAAGCATAGTGGAATACCCTACTCCGCTCTTCGAGCTACGGAGGGTTCACCTCTATATTTTGGCTTACGCCAGGATTTTTGGAGGTGAAAAAAAGTCCCGGGTCGAGGGTGGGTGACTCGGGACTTCATCTTATGCAGGAGTATAAGGAGGAGGCTGGGTATGATCTATGGCAAAACTTTCTCAACGGGTTCGCGGGTGTGAGTTTCGAATTGCTTGAGCCTTGATACAGACTTTGGCCGAGCGGCGAAGCGAAGAGCAAACACCGCCACTGCAGAACTACCAAGAAAGATACTAGCGGGATTATTTATGATCTCCGTCACAATTGTCGAAAGCATATCTATTTTTTCGTCTCCATTTCTGATTGAGGAATTCTCTAAATTGCTTTTCTTATTTTGTTATAAAATTTTGAAAATGTCAATGGATAAGAAAAAGGCGGCCTTGTGGGTCGCCTTTCGGGAGATTCTCTAGATGGCCTAATTAACGGCTGACTAGGAGAGAAGCTTACTGATCGTGCCTATTGCAGATACAATTTTAGACTCGTCATCCTCAAGTGCGGCCACCTCACGCCTTAGACCAGAAAGTTCGCCTTCGGTTTCATTCAGACGTTCAGCAAGATATTGGATTGCTCTTACTGGCGTGCAAATCTCTGAGTCACCATCGACTTGAGAAAAATGAAACTCGCATTCTTCAAAGTTCTCGAACGAGGTAGCTTTGAATTCGCGAGAGGTTGAATCCACCTCTGATACTACACAGGGACAACAGGGACCCGCTAACCAGATCAGCACCCCAACTTTAATTTCTTCCGCTCTTACCATTTTCCCTTCTTTCTATTTTCGATTATGTTTAGTTTCTGGGTTTGCTTTTTAGATTATATCATATTAATTGAATTTGTCAATAGCAGGCAAAAAGATGGGAAAATATTAATGGATTGGTTATAATCCGCTAATTGGATAATGAAAAAGTTTGATAAATATTTTAAGGCGATTGGATTTTTAGAGGGGCTTTATAACCTTCCGTTAGGGAAGGATTATCTTAGCGACCATAAAAATCCGGAGATTTACTTGAGGCGGATGAATTATCTTTTGGAACTTCTCGGCCGGCCGGAGCGAGGACTAAAATACATCCACATCACCGGAACGTCGGGCAAAGGCTCGGTGGCGAGTGCCGTTCATTTGGGACTAGTTAAGGCGGGAAAAAAAGCGGGGCTATTCACCTCCCCTTTTGTGACCACCTCAATTGAAAAAATTAAAGTCGGCGAGAAATATATCGCGCCGGATGAATTGGCGAAAATTGTTGAGGAACTGAAACCGATAATCGATAAAGCGTTTCGCGAGGGACCAGACGGCGGGCCGTCTTACTTTGAAATCTTTACCGCCATCGCTTTTTTATATTTCAAAAAAACAAAATGCGAGTGGGCGGTTTTGGAAGTGGGGATGGGCGGAAGATATGATTCCACAAACGTGATTCAAAAAACATTAATAACGGCGATTACTAATATCAACTACGACCATACTCATATTTTAGGGAAAACGCTTTCGAGAATTGCGCGAGATAAAGCGGGAATCATTAAGCGCGGTTCGCAATTTTTTACAACCGAGGCGCGGCCGGCGCTTTTGGATATTTTTAGAGAGGAGTGCCAAAAGACAGGATCAAAATTTAATTTAGTGCCGGCAGTGGCAAAAGATTATCTTTTGACTAACGCGGCGCTCGTTCGGGCTATTCTTGGCGCGACGGGAATTCAAAATAAATTCGTCGCGGCGGGAATAAAAGAATCTCGGCTCCCCTGCCGGTTTGAGATTGTTCAAAAAAAGCCGCTGGTAGTTTTAGACGGCGCGCATAATGAATCGAAGATGGAAAGCACGGTGGAAAATTTGGAAAAACTAAAATACAGAAAATTGTTTTTGGTTTTAGCGGCGGCGGAAAATAAAGATATTGATTCGATTTTAAAAGTGATTGCGCCGAAAGCGGACTACGCTTTGGCGACACGATTTGAAATAAAAGAAAGAAAATGCCGAAATCCCTTTACGCTGGCCGAGCAAATTAAAAAGTATAAAAAAATTCCGGTGGAAGTTTATTTGGATCCGTGGCAGGCGCTAAGTAAAGCTTTTAAATTAGCCAAGCCGGAAGATTTAATTTTGGCAACGGGTTCGTTTTTTTTGACCGGAGAGTTAAGACAAAAGTGGTATCCGGAGGAGTGGATTTTGGAGAGGAGGGAGAGCTTCTAGGGGTGATTTATGATTCATGATTTATGATTTATGAATTAAAAGTTGCGGATACTAATAGACCATTCTTTGCCTGATGCTACGAAGGATTTATTTTTATTTATCATTCTGATAAATAAAAATAAAAAAATGAGGGTTCTGTGTTGCAGAACCCTCGGTTTGATTGTGGGAATCACCAGGCTAGAAATTAAAGGTGATTCCCGAGCCGACCGCGACTTCGTTCCAACGGTCGCTCATCTTGGATAGCGGTTGGAGATAACGAAAGTGGAAGAGGTTGAACGTTCCGCCGGGGAATTCCTTATTTAGTCGGAATTCATAACGGAAAATATATCCCTTATCCACCCCATAAACTCCATCGCTGTAGGCAACTCTCAAATTATGAGAGAAGCTCACGGTGCTTCCTTCTGGTTGGAAATTCAGTTTCGCACCAGCGGCAACTGATGTCGCTGAGTTCTTCGCCGGATCCTTTGTGACGTAAAGATGTTCTACGGCTAGGAATGGAGAAACTTCTTTCGAAACCGAAATTGTAATCTCTCCAAATGGTTGGATAATATCTCCACCCTTAGAAGAGAAAAGTGGATTTAGGTCGAAGCGCGAGATGCCGACACTAAATACGTTATTGGCCCAACCGATTGTGTAGTCGATTTCTCTGCCGGAGTTAGGTCTGCCATCGAGACCAGTTGAAGACCAGAGTCCCACGTAAAAACCTCTAAAACTGATTTGAAAATTGGTCTGATTGACCGGCCCGCGGTGGAGATTCTCAGCATCTCCGGCTATGTAGCTAGAGAGTACCTCGTTGGAGAGGCTGAACTTCCGTGTGGCAGCGGTTGATGATAAACAACCGGTGACGACGAGAGCAACAACCATTAGGGTGATAGAAAAGCGCTTCATGACATCCTCCTTGAAGCAAGTGTTTATTAATTAATTCAATTATTTCTAACTCAATATGCTCCTTATATTATAGCATGCCTATTTTGATTTGTCAAGATTAAATAAACGGGTAAAAAGTATAGAAAAAGGGCCCTGCATTGCAGAGCCCGTTTGGGTGAGTTTGGGAATCACTTAGAAGTTGAAAGTGATCCCCGAGCCGACCGCGGTTTGGGTTTTGCGGTCGCTCATCTTGGACAACGGATTGAAAACTCGGAGTTGGAGTAAGTTGATCGATCCGTTCGGTATAGAGATATTCAACCACATCTCGTAGCGAACTAGATATCCCTCGTCGCAACCGAAGAGGCCGTCGTTATGAACGACTCTAATGTTCTGCTGAAAGCAAAACGGACTTTTTACCGGCTGAAACTTGATTTTCAATCCGGCAGAAAGCGAAGTGGCCGACAGCTGGTCTGAATTTCTCGTGGCGTGGAAGTGTTCGCCTTTCACGTATGGCGATACAAGTCCGCCAATCGCCGGCGCGGTCAGTTCGACAAACGGCTCAATCAAGTCGGTGGAATTTCCGTCAAACAACCGATTGAGATCGATGTAGCAAATGCCGGCGCTCATAAACTTGTTGGACCAGCCAATGGTCCAGTCGATTTCGCGACCAGAGTTTGGCCGACCATTAAGGGCATTCGACATCCAACCTTCCGCGTAGAAGCCGTGAGACATATTCAGCACGAGATCGAGTTGATGAACCGGCTCGGGGTAAACCATTTTGCCCACACCGGTAATGTAGCCACCCATTACCTTGTTACTGACTGAGAGGCCGATTTTGGCTTGAGCGGCAGATAATGAAGTTAAAACAAACAGGGCGACCATCAACAGTGAAAACAAATTGCGCTTCATGACATCCTCCTTGAAGCAAGTGTTTATTAATTAATTCAATTATTTCTGACTCAATATGCTTTTTGTATTATAGCATGCCTATTTTTATTTGTCAAGTATAATAAAAGGGAGATCAGATGATCTCCCCTCGCTAGAATTTCTAGCAATTCTAGCCTTCGGAGCTGGTTTAGGACCCTTTGGGATATCCAGCTCCATTTTCCTCGGAACTCAACTATTCTGACAAGCCAGAAAAGTTGAGGAAATGGGAACCGGCGTCAGCAGTACGCTTAGGTTCCGTCGGCGCCACCGCCATTTTTGCGGGTGGGCCGGTAGCCATCAAAACTAATACTGCTAATGAAAGGCAGCCTCCTTTCCCCCATGTGGGTTAGAAAAAGATGCGAATCAAATGCCTCTAAGTTTTGAGGCTGATGTGCTGAGAAAATAATAGTACTGGATTTATTTTTAGTCAATGGATGAATAAAAAAAGGGAGAGCTTCTGCTCTCCCCGATCGACTAGATCTCTTACAATCTAGCAATCACCATCGGCACCGCAGTCGCGGTGGTGACCATCAGAACTACCGCCCCGAACCCGGTTTTTCTGACCGTCTGAACCGGCACCATAAAACATCTTTGTCTCCTTTCTCCCGCGCAGCATGGCAACGGGAACTGCGAATACCACAAAAAGTGGCGAGAAAGGGTGTTGCTGGACCGGTTCAATACTTCCGGTAATTTAGCGCGAGATTTGTTTTTAGTCAAAGATGTAAATAAATAAAAACTTAGAAAGTTATTGAATAAATAATTGTACCGAGGACTAGACTAAAAAAGTTCATAGCGATACTAAGTAGTAGAAATACCCAGAAATTCCATATTTTCCGATTGATTAGGAAGAGAAGAAGAGCTTCAATAATTACCACTGCACATTCACTTATAATGAGGCCATAGTTAACTGAACTAAATTTTGGGAGGAGGACAAACCATAAGAGTGGCAGAGAAATAATATTTATTATCAGAACTGATACCATAATTTGAAGTTTTTTAGGTGTTCTTATGAGTGATAAATAAAAAAATGCGACAAGAATTTCAATCAAAATAGAAATTAGAAAAGTCTTAATAAAAATCATTAAATCGGAAGATGAATTAGATGAATTATTAAAAACAAAGTCTTGAACTATCAATTGTGAATCTTCCACTACAACAGTGAAGCTTTGGCTATGATTAGAAAATTTAGTACTTATGATTTTTTGGTTGAAAACTTTACTCTGCCTTACCTTATCGGAAAAGGTGACAATTAACTTCTGTGGACCCCATAATTGAAAACTTTCCAGTTGACAACGATCATTAGGACCACTAAAGCAAGATAGTTTACGAGTATCCCCGCTTACACAGACTTCATCATCGCAACTAATTTGCTTTGCTTCAATCAGTTGGGAAGAATTATTTGTTTTGTAATCGAAATAATAAGTTATCAGAAACGGCGCCGGAAGATCAGCTTTGGAATTTATTGGTGCGATTAAAAAAATCAGAAAAACAAATGGAATTAAATATTTTTTTAATTTCATTTTTACATTATAGCACACCTGATTTGTTAAGGATAAATCACTGCTCTTATTCTTCTTACACCGGCAGAAATGGCTTCTTCTTTTGATATTTTAAATTCTCCGATTTCACCGGTTCGGCTTACATGAGGCCCGCCGCAAAATTCTTTACTCCAAGCAGATTCAAGCGTGTCCCCGACAAAATAAACCTTAACCCGCTCGGGATATTTTTGTTTGAAGAAAAATAGGGCGCCGGTTTTTTCGGCTTCGCTTTTTGGAAGCTCAACAAAATTGACCGGCAAATTTTCTTTGATTTTTTGATTGACTAAATCTTCAACTTTTTTGATTTCCTCGGGGGTTACTTTTCTTGGAAAAGAAAAATCAAAACGGGTTCGTTCGGGAGTGATATCTGAACCGGCTTGGCCGACTTCCGAACCGAGTACCTCGCGAAGAGCGCGATGTAAAAGATGGGTGGCAGTGTGAAGACGGAGAACTTTTTTCATTTCCTCTTCGCTCCCCGCTTTCAGCTCGCCGGTATTTAAAACTAAGCCGTGGCCGCCGAATTTTTTCTCGGCGCCGGCGCGGGAGACTTCTTGATGCTTGGCAAATTCTTTATCGAAATTTTCACGGGTTAGATTTTTCGATTTTTCGGGATTAATCTCTTTGATTATTTCAAAAGGCAGGCCGTAGCTTTCGTAAAGCCTAAAAGCGGAAACGCTATCAACAAAGGTTAGTTTTTCTAACTCTTTCAAACCCGCGCTTAAAGTTTTTGTGAACTTGTCGGACTCTTCCCGCCAAACACCGGTTATTTTTTCTTTATTTAAATTTGGATAATCGGATTTGTATTCTTCTGCAACAGTTTTCAGCAGATCAAGGCTGGAAAATTTTTTTTCTTTATTTAGATTAATTTGCTCGTGGGTGATAACTCGGCGCATCAAGCGGCGCAAAATATAACCCTGATCTTTGTTACTCGGCAAGACGCCATCAGAGATCAGAAAGGCTATCCCCCGCGCATGGTCGGCTAGAATACGGCGGGTTCGCTCGGAAAGTTCGGCGGGGATATTTTTCAAAATCGATTCAAACAAATCGGTTTCAAAAATATTACTTTTGTTTTGAACTTCGGTAACGAGCCGCTCAAAACCCATGCCGGTATCAACGCCTTTTTGCATCAAGGGCTCAAGGTGACCATCGGAATCCTGAAAATATTCGTTAAAAACAATATTCCAAACCTCAACGCCATTTACATAAATTTCGGTGGTCGGTCCGCAAGGCCCCTCGGAGCCGGTCGGACCCCAAAAATTATCTTCCCGCCCGCAACGGCGAATATCTTTTATGCCGAGTGATTGCCAAATTTTTTCGGATTCTAAATCAGCGGGAACTTCTTTATTTCCTTCGAAAACACTAATGTAGTCGATTTTTAAACCCAGTTCTTTGGTGATAAATTCGTGGGCATATTCAATGGCTTCTTTCTTAAAATAACCACCGAAAGAAAAATTGCCGAGCATTTCAAAAAAAGTAAGGTGGGAATCGTCACCGACTTCATCAATATCCGAAGTGCGAAAACATTTTTGGATAGTAACGACGCCTTTTGCCGGCTCGCCGCTTGGCAAACGAAAATCCTCCTGCGCGCTTAAGTCACCGGTGAAGTAGAGTTTGAATTGTTGCATGCCGGCGGTCGTTAAAAGAACCGACGGATCATCGGGAATCAAAGACGAAGACTGGCGAATTACGTGGCCGCGGGTTTGAAAAAAATCTAGAAATTTTTGACGAATTTTAGCGGAAGACATGTTAGCCAATAGCCATTAGGGTTTAGGGTTAGAAATTAAAAATTGGGAATTGGAAATTGCTTAAAATTAATCCATTTGTTCGAAGGCGCGGAGGGCGTCGGCTTTGCCATGATCGCGGATTTTTTCAAGAGCTTTGGATTCGATTTGGCGAATCCGTTCGCGGGTGACGCCAAAAACTTTACCAACTTCTTCGAGGGTGTGCGCCACACCGTCTTCAAGGCCAAAACGCATTTTGACAATTTTTTGTTCGCGTTCGCTTAGGTCAACTAAAATTTCTTTGATGAGATCGCGAAGCAACGACTGGGCCACTAATTCAGACGGCGAGGCGTCTTTATCGTCGGGAATAAAATCAGAGAGAGTGGAGTCTTCGTCTTCGCCGACCGGAGATTCAATAGAGAGAACTTCTTGGGAAATTTTTTGAATGTGCCGAACTTTTTCGATATCAATGCCCATTTCGGCGGCAATTTCTTCAGTTAAAGGATCGCGGCCGAGTTCTTGAATCAATTGGCGGCGGACTTGGGTATATTTAGAAATAGTTTCCACCATGTGAACCGGAATGCGGATAGTTCGGGATTGGTCAGCGAGGGCGCGGGTGATGGCTTGGCGAATCCACCAAGTAGCATAGGTAGAAAATTTAAAGCCGCGGCGATAATCGAATTTTTCAACGGCGCGGGAAAGGCCAAGATTGCCTTCTTGAATTAAATCTAAAATGCTCAAGTGGGGCGTGCGATTAACATAACGTTTGGCAATGGAAACAACTAAACGGAGATTGGCTTTCATCAGCCGCTGGCGGGCTTCTTCGTCTCCTTTTTCGGAACGCTTGGCTAATTCTCTTTCGTCATCTTTAGTTAAAAGCGGGGTTTTGCCGATTTCTTTCAAATACGCTTGAACGGCATCGGGAACATCAGTTTCAAATTCGGAGAAACGCTGGAGTTCTTTTTGGTTAGGCTCTTCTTTGGGGATATCGATAAGGGCGCTAGTTTCAATCACTTTTATACCGGCTTTATCGAGCCGATCATAAATTTCATCAAGGAAAGTGATGTCCTGCTCGATATTGGGAAAGTAATAAAGAATTTCGTTATCGGTCACAAAACCACGGGGGCGGCCGGATTGAATAAGCTCATTAAGCGCTTCCTCATTGAGCTGGGCGCTAGTTTTGGGGACAACTTTTTCTTTTTTCTTTTTGGAAACAGGCTTAGCCTTCTTTTTGCCGATTTTTATTTTCTTTTTAACCGGCTTGGCTTTTTTGGCGATTTTCTTGATCTTCTTCGCCTTCTTAACTTTCTTAACAACTTTCTTTTTGACGATTTTCTTTTTGGAAGTTTTTTTATTTTTTTTGGGCATATTATTAAACGTGGTCTAGTTTGCGAAGTTCTTCAATTGATATTTTTAGAGACGATTCGTCTTTATTTAATTCCGCTTCTCTAATTTTTGCGGTTATTTCCAGATGCCGGTCTTTTTGGAATTCAAGGCGGAGATGTTTCTTAACGCCAGCTAGTTCGGCGTCGCCTATTTCTTCCGAACGCAGGATAACTAAATTTAAAATTTGATCAATTTTCGGGTCGGGACTGCGCTTATCCCCTCTTTCGAGCAGAGTGACAATATTTTGATAACGGACAGGAAGGCACTCGGCAACGTCTTCGACAACCGCTAAATTATTTCGCTGAAGCGCGGCAGAGATTAGCCGCTCAGAAAGAAGTTCGCGGCGGGAAATTTTTCTTTCTTCTATATTATTTAAATCGGATTCTTCTTTATTTTCAGAAGATTTGGCGGCAAGCCCCTCGGATTCTTCAGCGAGAGTTTTCTCGCTAATACCGACGCGTTTGGATAATTGTTTTAACCAAAACTCGCGACTGACCGCGCTTTGGATATTTTTAATTTTTCCGAGAACCACTCGAAGACTGCGAAGCATTTCCCGGGAGCTGTAATCTGCGCCTTTGGGCAGATAACGTTCAAAATAAAATTCCGGGGCAGGAGTGGCTTTTGTTATCGCCGTTAGCAGGCCAGCTGGATCTTTTTCCACGGCCTCGGCAGGATCTTTAAAATCCTTTAAAACTACAACCTTTACATTAAAGTCGAAGCTCTCCGCTAAGTCAATGGCCCGCTCCCCGGCTGCCAGGCCGGCTTCATCGCTATCAAAGTTTAGAACTATCTCTTCGGTCAAACGGCGAAGGAGCTTAAGATGGTCGGGAGTAAGAGCGGTGCCGGAAGTAGCCACGACATTTTTGATGCCGGCCTGATAACTCATCAATAAATCCATTTGCCCTTCGACCATAAATACCGATTTCTCATCTCGGATAAATTCTTTGCTTTTGGAGAAACCGTAGAGAACTTTTGATTTGTTGAAAATTGGAGTTTCCGGACTATTCACATATTTCCCAAATTGGCCGATATCAAATTCGGGTAAAATGCGGCCGGTGAAACCAACAACTTTTCCGAGGCTATTACAAATCGGAAACATAACCCGGCCACGAAAACGATCGAACTGGCGGCCGCGCTCGCTTTTTACGCCTAAACCAGCGCGAAGAATATCGTCGGGCCGAAAATTGGAATTGTTGGCAAAAAAAAGATTAAGAGCATCCGGTAGATTGGGAGCAAAACCAATCTCAAACTCATTGATTGTTTCTTCTTTCAATCCCCGATCGGTTAAGTATTTTCGAGCTGATTCGGACCGAACGAGTTCTTTTTGAAAATATTTTTTAGCTGCTTCATTAATGTCGTAGAGCAAGCCAAAATATTTATATTCACCGGAGCTAACTCGGGCCAATTCAACGCCGGCGCGCTCGGCGAGAATTTTAAGAGCCTCGGCAAATTCAATATTTTCATAGCGCATCAAAAAAGAAAAAATGTCCCCACCTAAATTACAGCCAAAACAATGCCAATTTTGGCGTTCGGGGGAAATCATAAAGGAAGGGGTTTTTTCCTTATGGAACGGACAAAGAGCTTTGAAGTTTCTACCAGCCGGCTGAAGATTAAGATAACCCTTTAAAAAGTCGGCAACATCAAGCTTTTCTTTAATTGTTTCGGAAACGGAACCGGGCATAGAAGTAATAAAGGTTAGATGATAGATGTTTAATGACTGACGACCTATACTTGGGTGAATTTTAGGGGAAAAAGGAGTAAACGGCAATTTATTTTTATATTACAGAATTTCCTAAAAACCGGAAAATTTACTAGAATTTAAGGAATGCAGCCGATTCTAAGTATTAGAAATCTAACGGTGAATCTGAAACATCACACGATTATAAGTAATCTTAGTTTTGATGTTCAACCGGGAGATAATCTAACAATCATCGGACCTAATGGTTCCGGCAAGACTGTGCTTTTAAAAACAATTTTAGGCGGTTTTATTTACGAGGGAGAAATTAAAATCGCTCCCGGAATTAAAATCGGCTATGTGCCTCAAAAGATTGAGGCCGATCTCCACTTGCCGATTAACCTTGGAGATTTTTTACACGCAAAGGCGAGAATTATTGGCGAACCGGCTAGCGAGATTAAAGCGGTAGTGGATTCGGTGGGCTTGGATAAAGAAATTTTTAATAAGCCAATCGGCCAGCTTTCGGGTGGACAGTTTCAAAGAGCGCTTGTCGCCTTTGCTCTATTAGGCAAACCAAATCTTATTTTATTCGACGAACCGACGGCTAGTATCGACCAGACCGGTGAAGAGCAAATTTATGAACTTATCCATAAGCTACAAAAACAATATAAATTGACGGTGGTTTTGGTATCACATGATATTAGTATTGTTTATCAATACGCCACAAAAGTGTTGTGCCTTAACCGGGAAGGAGTTTGTTATGGGACGCCGAGAAAAACACTTAATCCAGAAGTTTTGAAAAAACTATACGGAGTGCCTCACCAATATTACGAACATAAACATCCCCATAAATAACCAATGGCATTAAACGAGATATTTTCAATAATTATCGCGATTTTGACAGCAGTCACGGCCGGACTGATTGGCGCTTTCGCGCTGATGAAACGAATGACGCTCGCGGCGGACGCGATTTCTCACGTGGCGCTTCCTGGAATCGGGATAGCAATTATTTTTACAGTCAATCCCATAATTGGCGCGGCGGCGGCACTTTTGATCGGCGCAATTTTAATTTGGAAGCTGGAACAGAAAACCGGTCTTTCGACGGAGACGACAATCGGGGTGGTTTTTACATCCGCCTTGGCTTTGGGAGCAATGCTCACCACCAGCGAAGAATTAATCGACGCTCTTTTCGGCCGATTTCAGGGAATTTCCTGGCCGATTTTTATTATAGGATTAATTTGCGCAACTCTGATTATTTGGTTTGTAATAAAATATAAAGATGAGTTAGTGCTGAATCTTTTTTCTAAAGATTTAGCCAAGGCGACCGGAGTTGATACGAATAAATTGGATCTATTTTTTATTCTAGCTTTCGCGCTCACAATAATTTTAGGTTTGAAATTTTTAGGAGCGTTGCTGGCGGGATCGCTGGCGATTATACCAGCAGCGGTGGCGAGACAGCTAACGGGTAATTTAAAAAGCTTCTTATTGATTTCAGCGATAGTGAGTTTGGTGTCGATGATTTCGGGAATTTTGATATCTTCGCGATATGGCACGGAATTAGGGCCGACAGTAATAATCGTGGCGGCGGCTTTGTTCTTTTTGAGCTTATTAAGGAAGGGGGTATAGACATGGATTGCTGCCCCGCCACGATAATGTAGCCCTCGTCGGTCGCCTTAGGCGACCTCACTCGGGACATTTGAAAGTCAAGTCCCTCTTCAGCGGGGAAGACTTTCTAAATGAGCGGGATAAGGGGAACCCCGTATAAAATCCCTGAAGTGATTTTGACGGGGTAAGCCGAACCCTCGTTTTTGAGCAGGATACCGGAATCGGACCGGCGCTTTAACCTTAGTCCCACCCAAATTCTGCTTGTTGGAGCGAGAGACGGGAATCGGACCCGCGTTTCTAGCTTGGGAAGCTAGTGTACTGCCATTGTACTACTCTCGCAAAATTTGGCGGGATTGCGTTTTATGGACAAATCAAAGATTTGTATAAAACGGGAAGAAGGTTACGTACTGCCACTATACTAATCCTGCGTTTATTCTTAACGGAAAGAAGGTCGTGTATTACTTCACCCCGCCAGTATTGGGGCGGGGCAAGCTAATCCCGCTTGGTTAATAATCTACCACTAATAATCTGGGGGTTCAATTTGAAACCGGAGTCGCTGCCTGCTTGACTGAAAAGCCATCCCAATAAAATTCCGAAGAGAATAATTTAATTCGGCTGGATTTTTTTTGAGACAGAAGCCAATCCTCCAGCTTACCCCCTTTCAGAAAAAGGCGGCCGGCGAGAATTTCCTGTTCGGCTTTAGGAATTAAAATTTCATCCTTAAAGTCATTGTAGCTCAATCCGTACATTTTTTGGGCGCCAATTTTTAGGACCTCATCATTCTCTAAGTTTTTAATTTTGTTCTGGATAATTTCTTCCGCGTCCGCCCCTAACTCTTTTTTAACTTGCTCGCTGATTAAGCTATTTTCAATAATTTTATTTAACACGGAAACTTTTAAATCTTCCGCAGTAGAAATAGTATCAGAAGAATTAGTCAAAGCAGCCGCCGAACCATAGATGCTGATAAGGTTTTGGTAATAGACAGCGTTGGCCTGATAGTCTTTCCAAAATTTTCGGGCGCTTAAAAGACGACTATTAACCGAGATGATCGGATAGTAACCGGAAGAGATAAGAAAAATGGCGACTAGGCCGAGACAGATCAAACCGATAAAAATAATATAAGGACGGTATTTTTTGAACATAAATCAGGGATTTGAAGTTGAGCTAGAAGTAGAAGAAGTATTTTCGGGAATAATGATAGTTAACTTCTCACCCGGGCGAACAAGATTAAACCGGCTGCGAAATTCTTTTTCAAGATTTAAGGGATTGGCTAAATAGTTTAGATCGGACTCGGCAGCACTTTTTTCAGCCTTAGCTTTATTAAATTCCATTTTAGCGGCTTCGAATTTTTTTACCGCTTCACTTTTGTCAATTAAAAATGAGGTGACTTGAAAACCGACTAACAAGATCAAAACGCATAAGAAGGAAAGGATAGTTGGTTTCATTCCTTAGAATTATAGTCTAAAAGTTATTTCTTTAAAATTTCCCGAAAAACCTCCACGGGCACTATGACCCTTGCCATATCCTTTAACCTTTCTTTTCCCCGTTTCTGCTTTTTCCAAAGTTTCATTTTTCGGCTTCGGTCGCCGCCATAAAGATAGCCGGTCACGTCTTTGCGCATAGCGGCGATGGTTTCCCGAGCGATAATCCGACCGCCGGATTTGGCTTGGATCGCTTGAGTGAATTGTTCGTGGGGTAGAAGTTTTTTTAGTTTTTCAACCGAAGTTCGCGCTTCGTGATCTAGATCTTTTTTGGGAACAATTCTGGTTAGCGCGGGAACGATATCATTAGCAACAACAATTTCCAATTTTTCGACTTGCGCTTCCGCCTCACCAGCCAACTCATAACTAAACGAAGCGAACCCAGCGGAAATTGATTTAAGCTGGTCGTCAAAATCGCGGATTAATTCCGCCAGAGGCATAACGCCCATAATCAAAACATTCTCAGAAAGATTCACAACTTCTTTGATTTCTAAATCAAAGATATTTTTTAGATTCACAACTTGGCTAAGATATTCGGGCGGAGTGAGAATTTCTAGGGATATCATCGGCTGATAGACTCGATCCGGCTTATCGGGAAAATCACGGGGCTGTTTAATAATGTAATCTTTGGCGCCAACTCGCACTCGATAAGCTACCGAAGGAAAGCTAGTTAAGAAATCAAGATTGAATTCATCCTTGAGGCGGCTTACCGTTATTTCAAAATGGAGTTGGCCCAAAAAACCAACTTTCAATCCCCGTCCCAGCGCTTCATTGGCTTCGGGTTCGTAATTTAGAGCGGAGTCACTTAGGCGAAGCTTAGAGAATCCCTTTTTTAAATCATTAAAATTGGTTTGGCCATTTGGATAGAAAGAGATAAAAACAACCGGACCGGGTTCACGATAGCCAGGCAAAATTGGAACGAGCGGAGAATTGGAAATCGTGTCACCAATTTTGATAAAATCCGGCTCTTTGAGCCCGGTGGCAATGTAACCGATTTCACTAGCTTTAATTCCCGCCGACGGTAAAAATTCGGGAACAAAATAACCAACTTCTTTTATTTTCATTTTTTTGCCGTTGCCAAGAAGATGAACTTCCTCGCCGGCTTTAATTTCTCCGCTTAAATTTCTAACAAAAGCCAAAATGCCTTTGTGATCGTCATAGAGAGAGTCAAAAATCAAAGCTTGGGCCGCGGCTTCATTATTCACTTTTATTGAGTGGCTGGATTCTTTTGGCGGCGGAAATTGAGTGATGATTGCTTCGAGTAACTCTTCAACACCTTCGCCATTTTTTCCGGAGAGGCGCAGGATTTCTTTTTCGCTTTTATTTAATAAGGTTGCGAGCGAAGAAATTATTTTATCAAGGTTGGCGGGATTAAGATCGACTTTATTTACGGCGCCAATTATTTTTAAGCCGGCTTTTTGGGCGGCGCGAAAATTAGAAAGGGTTTGGGCTTGGATCCCTTTAGAAGCGTCAACTAAAAGAACCGCCCCCTCAACGGCCGCCAACGCCCGCGAAACTTCGTAAGAAAAATCGCTGTGCCCAGGAGTATCGATCAAGTTGAGGGTGTAGGGTTTGGAATTAAAGGTGTAGGCCATACGGACGGGTGCCATTTTAATGGTTATCCCCCGTTCCCGTTCTAGATCAAGACGGTCAAGATATTGCGGCCGCATCTTGCGGGTTTCAACGGTGTGAGTGAATTCAAGAAGTCGATCCGCAAGGGTGGATTTGCCGTGATCAATATGGGCGATAATAACGAAATTACGAATATGGTCCATAGGAGTTCAAATTAACATAAAGGCCCGCCTCAAACAACGATTTTTTATACATATTTGACTTTTATATTAAAGAGTAGTATAATCTTGGCAGAAAATTTATAACCAAGAAGTAGAGGTTATATGGAAACAATTCAACGAATCCTTGATCTTGGAGGTAAGGTTTTTGGTAATTGGATCATAGCTGCAGTCTTGGTCCTGTTACTCGTGTACGTTCTTAAGAAATTCTGGGACGCTAGGACAAGAATGGCTCTAGCAAGAGCTCAAACGGCTCAAGCACTTAGCTCCGGAATAGAAAATCTTGGAGGCTTAGCTCTTTTGGGAGTTATAGCCATTGCCTTGTTTATTGGTTCTAATAAATCCGATGGGACGAACGGATTTACAGCCAGCGCAAACAAGGGCAAGGTTACTTTCCATCTGGAAAGTAATGACGTACCGAAAGCAGAACAGGACACAAAAACGAAACTGGTTTCTGCTGCAGACAGCACGACCAAAACTATGACCGAGGAAGAATTGGATGCTTATTACATGGCAAAAGAAACTTCCCGGCTCAAAGATCTCCAATTGCCTTTCACCTCAATTCCAGAAGCTGATTCTGGTTCGTTCTTCGGCAAGGATGGTACGCTCGAAAGAGCCGAGGAATCTGTTCAAGATTTTCTGGGACTTGACGGAAACTTTCATCAAGTCAAAAAGAATTAGCCCACCTCTCTTGTTCACTTCTCTACATGGATGGACCAGTACTCATAGGATGAGTCCTCTTTTATCCAACTACTTCCCACCCTACTTCTTTATTATTCCGAGATTAAGTCCCCATAATTCAACTTTGTTTTGTGGGGATTTTTATTAACCAGAGTTGCTTTAGGGGGTTATTTTTTCAAAAGTCAGATCAACAATAAGGCGACCGGGAGGATTTTTTGATTCAAATTCATAAATTGGCAATCTATTTTCTTTCCAACGAAAACCGATTGGCGCACTGAGCTGGAATTTATAGTCGCCATTCACACCGGATTGTTTTTCAAAAACAAAACGATAGGTCGAGCCTGATTTTGGAACGGCAGGCAAACGCTCGGTATAACTGAGAGACAAGTCACTTTTCCTTCCTGGATCAGTTTTCACCCAAGTCGCAAAAGTGTTTTTCTCGTTTTCGGTAAAACCTGTGAGATCCGGGTAATTCAAAAATTCCTGTTTAGTTGATTCTATTTCTTGGACAGTTGGGTCGGACACATAACTTCCCTTGGAATAATCAGTGCGCTTTTTTATATTTTTTTCCAAACCGCCGGAAAAATTTTCCAATTGGGCGCCGATCGGCGTGAACACCCGGATATAGCTTTGATTGGGAACTTTGTACCACCAATCGCTAGCGAGGTTGCCTTTGTGTTCGCGGGTAATGAACAGGTGATTGGAAATTGTGCCATCTTCATTAATTTGGCTTTGAAGATTTATGTTCTGGCTTATGAAAAGATCGGACTTACCTCCGCCAAGGTTGGCGTTTACAACAGCAAGATAGTCTCCGGAAAAATTAGAAGGAGTCTCATAAATTTTGCCGCTGACATTGAAATCACTTAAAAAGTTTTCAATTATTGGATCTTTAAAATAAACCACTAAGTCCTTGTCGACTAACCATTCACCAAATTTGGAAAAAAGTTTTTGTTTACCAGCTTCGTCGAGGGAGGCGAGTTTACTAAACAACAGCGGCGTAACGGCCTGAATTATTTTTTTGGGGTAACTATCACCAACTGAACGATCGACTTGAACTTGGCGTTGAATTTCTTCAAGAAAATTTTTATTATCGAGTGTTAGTTTTTTACTTTTACTGCCATTGTCACTGGGAATTTCCACCACTATAGGGCCGGTGATTTCGAGCAGATCATTAATAGCGTAGCCTGAGACGGCGATAACACCATCAAAGGTGATATCAGATTTTTTGTAGAGATTGGAGGCTTCGGAGAATTGGATAATTTTTTGGGCGGAAGTTGGAAAATCAAAAAACCAATTAGCATCGGCAACCTTGAAGCGAGTGGCGATAACTTGAATCGGCTTGGGGGGAATAATTTTTTGATCGGATTCATTGTCGACATCATTCACGTCATGAATATCAATACTCTTGATAGCGCCACCACCGATGACGAGATCGGCGTAGCTTCCGACAAACCCGCCGGTCGGACGCATTTCAGAAGGATTTTCAAGAAGAACAAGAAGGTGATGATCACCAGATTTCTTCAACCAACCCAAAATAGCGCCGGAAAGTTTATAAAGTTTTTCAACGTCAAGATTAAAGGGAATTTGAAAATCAGAGTCGATTTCTGAAAGATTACTGAGAGAGTTAGAAATAGCAGCCAGTTCGCTATTATTACTTCTAATTTTCCCAAGAAGTCTGTTAATCGATTCAAGACGGCTGATTAATTCGCTCCCCTGCCGCTTGAAGATTAAATCCGGAAGATTATTTATAAACTGCCCTGATTCATTAAATAAATTCAAACCATTAGCGGTTATGGCTTGAAAACTTTCATAGGTCTGCAAACTATTTTTCAAAACCGGCCAAATTTTCGCCAAAGCATCAGTGCCAAAGGGTTTATTTTTAGCGAGATTTATTTGGCTTATAGAATTTAGATTGAGGTCGTTATTTGGATTACCAAATTTGAACTTACTGGCGAGAGCCTGAAAATTTCCAAAATTTTTCTTTACACTGGAAATAATTTCTGACTGAAAGGCATAAATATTTACAAACACGAATATCCCTAATCCTAAGAAAACAAGAGCAATAAAAAGAAACACAAGCCGACGCCGTTTTGGAAAAGAGGGACTGGTTTTAGGGAGAGAAAATTTATCTCGCGAAGACATAAATTTTGCGGCCTGGCCGGCTTTTATAGACCTATTTCGGCGGATAGATTCAAGAAGCTCTTTTTCGCTTTTCGGACCTCGGATATCACTTACAGGAGTGCGCCGATGGCTTTTAAATAGCTTACTAATCACGAGAGCATTTTATCAGGTCCTCTAAATTTTCTCAATCACTGATTGCCTTATCATTTAATTCGTGTAGGCGCGATTTTCAACACGAAGATCGATATATTTTAGTTTTGAAAGATTTTGGTTTTTAATGACAGATTTCAAAAATAATAGATAAGAATTAGAAGGATGGCGCAAGCTGAAATAAATTTCCGGTCCGGAATTAATTTTAACAGTTATTTCCTGGAGAGTAAGATCACGCAAAATTATTTCTTCAACATTTAATTTGGCTTCATCGATGACGCTGAAAACTGAAAAAAGATTAGGAAGAAAACGATCAGGAAGAATTTTTGAATTTAGAGTGAGAATTCGTTTGGAATAGTCGCTCACAACTTTTACCAAGTTGCCGCCGGTGGTGGCAGTTTTCATAAAAATTATTCCAGCGGAATCAAAAAAGAAACATCGCGCAGAGGCAATTTCATCTAAGGTTATTAATTCGTCTGGGTTATCTTCGGATAAAGTTGGAGTGGAGTTGTCCGCTTTTTCGATTCGATTCGAAAGAGAAGATTTTTCACACCAAACACCGGTTGGTTTTCTCTCAACCACGTCTAGAATCAGGGCGCGGCTGAAATATTTTTTTTCAATATTAACTTTGCTGATCTGGGGAATTTTTAAATTGGCGCCGGTAATTGAGTTGGGCCAAATGAAAAAATGGCTGGGGCCTAAAATTTTTCTAACATAGGAATCAAGGATGACTTGCGACTGAACAGCGCTTAGAATTTGGCTTTTGTCTAGATTATCAGATAAATTGACTTTTATTTCTTTGAAGTGAAAAAATGGAAAATTGACGACTAACCACATGCTCCCGATCAAGACCAATCCAGTACAGACAAGGACGATGCTTAATCGAATAAATAACCGCCGCTGGGTTTTTTGCTTTTTAAGGCTAGATAGATAGGGAGCGATTTCTTTTGGTTTGTCTTTCATAAGATAAAAATTAGCTTATAATAATTCGCTCCATAAGCGGATTAAGACGAGTAACAAATTCGTAGTGCGAGGTGTTGGATTTTTGGCCAAGTTCAAAAGCGGTAATTTTTTGGTTTCTGTCTTTACCGATTAAAATAGCGGAATCTCCTACCCCACATTTAATACCAGTTACATCAACAACGACCAAGTCCATTGAAACGCGGCCCAAGATTTTTGCCCGTCGGCCGTTTATTAGAATCTCTCCAACACCAGAAAGGGCGCGGGAAAGGCCATGCCAATAACCAATGGGCAAAACAGCAATTTTAGAGGGACGTAAAACACGCTCGACTAAATCATAACCCACAAATTGGCCGGAGGAAATATTTTTTATTTCACTAATGATAGTTTTCCAATTTAAAATTGGCTCAAGATTAATTTGGGAACCGAGTTGAATTTCCAATTCTTTAGCGGGCCAAAGGCCGTAGAGGCCAATTCCAACTCGGACAGCGTTGAGATGATATTTAGGATCAATCATCACACCGCCGGTGGCGCTAACGTGTTTAATTAAATTTTTAAAGCCGGCGGTTTCGAAAATTTTTACGGCTTTGCTGAATTGATTAAATTGGAGGTCGGTGTAGGTGGGATAGTTTGTGTCTTTGGCCGAAGCAAAATGAGTGTAGATGCCATTTAGCGAATCGTGAAGCGCAAATCGCTTATCGTTTAAGAACCGGATGATTCGGGGGATGTCTTTCATGAAAAAACCTTGTCGATGCATGCCGGTATCAATTTTTAAATGAAAATTGGGCGGAGATTTCATTTGACCGATTGCCCGAAGAGCGTCAAAGCTAGAAACGGTGATGGTAATATTTTCTTTTTTTGCTAAGTCGGAGATATTTTGAAGTGTGGGGCCTAAAACGAGAATTGATTTTTTAATCCCTTCTTTTCGAAGTTTTAGCCCCTCAAGAAGACTGTCGACACAAAATCCATCGATGCCAATTTTATCAATTAATTTTGAAAAGACGAGAAGGCCGTGCCCGTAGGCGTTTGATTTTACAACTGCCCATAATTTTGTTTCCGGATTGATAAGGGCACGAAAAATACGATAATTATGCTCTGCGGCGGATCGGCTAATTTCAATCCAGGTTCGAAAAGCGCCAAAAGAATTAAAGGCCCCACTTGTAGTGCTAGCCGATTTCTTTTTTACCAACATAATCCTGGAGAACTTTGGGAATTTTTATTTTACCGTCTTTGGTTTGATAATTTTCTATAATAGCAATTAACGTTCGGCCAATGGCAAAAACGGTGCCGTTTAACATATGAACATAATTAATTCCATCGGTTTTGTCGCGGTAGCGGGCATTGATGCCGCGGGATTGATAGTCGGTAGTGTTGGAACAGGAATGAGTTTCTCGAAATCGATTTTCGCTGGGAATCCAAGTTTCGATATCGAACTGGCGGGCATCGGCAAAAGTCATATCGCCGGTGCAAATTTCCATCACCCGGAAGGGAAGCTCCAGTTTTTTCATTAATTCCTCCTGAAGATTAACCATGAAAATATGGTGCCCTTCTGATTCCTCAGGCTTGGAGAAAGCCAACATTTCCACTTTATCAAATTGGTGAACACGAAGGATGCCTTTGGTATCTTTTCCATAACTGCCGGCTTCGCGGCGAAAACAGGTGGAAAATCCGACGTAACGTTTAGGCAAGTCGTTTTCGTTAAAAATAAAATCTTGATGATAGGGACCAATGGAATGCTCAGAAGAACCAACTAGGTAAAGATTATCCTCGGCGACATAAAAAGCGTCGTGCTCTTCTATAAATTTTCCCTTGCCCATGTTTTGCATTATTTCCGGACGAATCATTACCGGCGGGATCATGGGAGTGAAACCGGCTTTAATCGCCGTTTTGAAAGCTAGCTCAATAAGAGCAAATTCGATTAAGACGGCTTCGTTTTTCAAGTAACCGAAACGGCTGCCGGAAACAACGCCCGCGCGATCAATGTCAATTAGATCGTGAATTTTAGCGAGGGTGAGATAATCTTTCGGTTCAAATTTTCTAAAATCAGGCTTATCCCCCGCTTCGCGAACGACGCGATTTTCGGATTCGTCTTTACCGACTAGCGCATCGTCGAAAGGGATATTAGGAAATTCCAATAAGAGTGAATCTCTTTTAGCGGCGACCGCGGCCAACTTGGTATCCAATTCTTGAAAAAGAGATTTTATTTTGCGAGCTTCTTCGGCGACATCTTGGCCGCTTAGCTTTTTTTGCTGGGCGCGAAGATTTTCTGATTCTTTGGTTAAATTCCGCCATTCTTCATCAAGAGCTAAAAATTGATCCACCAGAGCAGGATCAGCTCTCTTAGAAAATAGGCCTCGTTTAACGCGGTCGGGATTTTCTCGGATTAGCTTGATGTCTAACATCTGAAAATAATACACTAACTTGGCGACTCTTTCAAAAATGGCGACTTCGCCTTATAATCACTGAAATGCCTATAAAATTAGAAAAAGGTAATAATTTAGACAATATCCGCCATTCTTTGTCGCACCTTCTGGCGGCGGCAGTTTTAAAGAAATTTCCCAAGGCCAAACTAGGTATTGGCCCGGTAATTGAGGACGGGTTTTATTATGATTTTCTGCTCCCCCGCTCGCTTACCCCCGAAGATCTCAAGGAGATTGAGGCTATAATGCGGACGTATATTAAGGAAGAAATTCCATTTTCTGGAAAAAAGATTACCGGAGTGGAAGCAAAAAAAGTTTTCCGCGACCAGCCGTTTAAGTTGGAATTAATTAACGAACTTTCAAAAACAAAAGAGCCGATATCAATCTACAAGACCGGCGATATTTTTTTGGATCTTTGCCGAGGAGGGCATGTTAAAAACACCAAAGAAATTCCGGCGGATGGTTTTAAATTAAATAAAATTGCCGGCGCTTATTGGCGGGGCAGCGAAAAAAATCCGATGCTCCAGCGAATTTACGGTTTGGCTTTTAACACAAAAGCAGAATTGGCGGAGTACACAAAACTCCTGGAGGAAGCCAAAAAACGAGACCATAGAAAATTAGGACAGGAATTGGATCTTTTCACTTTTTCGGATCTTGTTGGGGCGGGTCTTCCACTTTGGACGCCGAAAGGTACACTCCTTCGTAACCTTCTAGATGATTTTGTTTGGCAACTTCGTAAAGCGCGCGGATATGAAAAAGTAGAAATCCCACACATCACAAAGAAAGATCTATATGAACGGAGTGGACACTGGGAAAAATTCAAGGACGATTTATTCCGCATAAAAACCCGTGAAGGACATGAGTTCGCGATGAAACCCATGAACTGCCCACATCACACACAAATCTACGCCAGACGGCAGTGGAGTTATCGCGAACTTCCCCAACGCTATGAAAATACGACAATGGTCTATCGCGACGAACAATCGGGTGAGTTGTCCGGGCTTGCGCGGGTGCTTTCTATCACACAAGACGACGCGCATGTTTTCTGCCGTATAGCGCAGGCGAAAGAAGAGTTCTTAAAAATTTGGGATATTGTACATGAATTCTACAGCGCATTCGGACTCAACCTTCGCGCCCGGCTTTCGCTTCATGATCCGGCACATATGGAAAAATATCTAGGCAATGCGAAGCGATGGGCATTTGCGGAAAAGATTTTACGCGAGATTGTTACTGAAAAAGAAGGTGAATGGTTCGAGGGCGTCGGCGAAGCGGCTTTCTATGGTCCGAAACTTGATTTCATGGCTAAAGATTCGCTTGGTCGCGAATGGCAGGTTGCTACCATCCAGATCGACATGAATATGCCGGAACGTTTTGATCTGTTTTGTATCGACGAGAGGGGCGAACGGGAGCGCATCGTAATGATACACGCAGCGATTATGGGATCAATCGAGCGCTATCTTTCGATTTTAATTGAACATTTCGCGGGCGCTTTCCCTCTGTGGCTTTCGCCTGTGCAGGCAACGATTTTGCCGGTCGGCGAAAAATTCGAAAAATATGCTAAGAAAACTTTGAAAGAATTTGAAGAGCGTGGAATCAGAACGGAACTTAGTGATGCGAATGAAACTTTGGGAAAAAGAATTCGGGAATCGGAACTTCAGAAAATCCCCTACGTTTTAGTTGTTGGAGAGAAAGAAGAAAATAATAAGACGGTTAATGTTCGACATTACAAGCAGGGACAGATAGGAGAAATTGGAATAGAAAAATTATTGGAAAAAATAAAAACGGAGATTTTAGAAAAGACGATATAAATAAGACCCCACAGAGATGTGGGGTTTTTAGCTACTTGAGAGAAGCGGCAAGTCGATCAACATAGTCCGATTTTCTTAAAATACCGGCAACAAAACCTGGATAATAGATAGGTCGGCAGGATTCCAACAACTAGGGCGGTTAGAGCCGTTAGATAGAGAACGTTCTCGCCGTTAAGAAGTTGATGGAAAAAGACGGCGGCAGTTGAAGAAAATGCCGCTAGCATTATTAGAAGAAAGCCTAGGAATGCAGCTAAACACACCAAAGCTTTCTTCATAGTTGATTTGCTCATAGGGAACCTCTTTGGTTGTGAAATAGAACTAAGGTAAGTATATTATAAGAAAAATGGAAAATAAAGAATTAAATAAAGTACTGATAATTTTAGGGCCAACCGCGAGCGGGAAGTCGGAGTGGGCGGTAAAACTAGCTAGCCGATTTAACGGGGAGATTATTTCGGCGGATTCGAGGCAGGTGTACAGGGGGCTGGATATTGGGACGGGAAAAGTGCCCCGCGGGAAGTATCAAGAGTTAGAAAAAAATCGACAAGAAGATGAGTACTGCTACAAAGGGATAAAACATTATTTGATTGATGTGGTTGAGCCTAACAAGGATTTTACGGTGGTGGATTATAAACGGTTAGCGGAAAAAGCAATAAAAGAAATTTTATCGAGAGGAAAACTGCCAATTGTCTGCGGCGGAACGGGGCTTTATATCCGAGCACTTACGGAAAATTTATCCATACCGAAGGTAAAAATAGATTTGAAGTTGAGGCAAAAATTAGAAGCCGAGATGGAAAAATACGGATTGGAGAGGTTGGCGGGAAAACTCAAGGAAATTGATCCCCTGTCGGCTCAAACGGTGGACCTAAAAAATCCGCGGCGAGTGATTCGGGCGCTTGAGGTGATAATCAATTCCGGCAAATCTTTTTCTTCCCAACAAAAAAGGAAAAAATCGAAATACGAATTTCTAGAGCTGGGAATAAAAATCCCAGATCAGAAACTAAAGGAAAATATTTCGAAAAGGGTGGAGAAAATGTTTAAGCAGGGATTAGTTGAGGAAACAAAAAAAATAGTTCAAAAATATAGGAAAGGTATTAAGGCGTTAAATACGATTGGCTACAAAGAAGTAATTGATTTTTTGGAAGGAAAAATTTCTAAGGAAGAAGCGAAAGAAAAAATTAAAATGAACACTTGGCATTACGCAAAACGGCAGATGACGTGGTTTAAAAAAGATAAAAAGATTAATTGGATTGATGACTTCAAAAGCTATTCGGGATTGATAGATGACTTTATAAGTAGGTGATATTTTAGAAAAGAAAAAGGCCGCGACAGTGAGCGTCAGCGGCCTTGGAGTTTTCCTTAATCTTATTTCGATTAGGACGAAATGGGGCGAGAGAAAATCATTTGATGGTGGTCACGTATGGCTCAAAAGCGCACACCTGGTCTTGAGCCTCAACGTCATCCTTGCCGATTCTGATCTCGCAGATTCGCTCGGCGGCATTCTTGCCTTCGTAGAGACCGTCGCCGTACTCTTGGGCTTTATGGATGACTATTTCCGATTCGGCACCGTCAACGTAGACGATTTGCGCATGGTTGAAAAAGCCATAGCAATTTTTATACGAAATCGGCAGTTTTGTGCTGTCGCCTCCATATAAATCGAATCGGTAGATTTCGTTTTCAAAGCCGTAGATGACCACAGTACCACGCACGATCTGGCCATCAAGACTTCTTTGACTCCGATATTCCTGGCTGTACTGATAGATCGATACCGAGATGATTGGAATGGAGACTCCGATGCTATCTTCGATAGATACGGCCTTGAGGTTGGCTGGCGGGTAGTTACCGGCGATCGCGGAAATAGACACGCTAATCACGATGATAAGCGCCACCAAGATAGATGAAAAAACACGATACATACACCCCTCCTAAGGGTTAAGATTTAGGTTGTCAGGTTTGCTATTTTTATTATAGCATACACTAAGCAATTTTGTCAATAGCTGTTTTAAACAGCATTTTAAGAGTGTCCGGATTCCCCCGGCCGCGAAGCTCGCTCATCGTTTTACCAATTAAAAACTGTAAGCTGGCGATTTTGCCTTTTTTATAGTCTTCTACCGCCTTGGGGTTTTCCAAAATTATTTTTTCAATTATTTTTACTAACTCCGACTCATCAGAAACGGTTTCTAAATTATCTTCTTTGATAATTAGTTCGGGATCAACGCCGGTTTCAAACATTCTTTTTAAAATATCTTTAGCTTGGCGGCTGCCAATTCGGCCGGAGTCTATTAGAAAACTAAGGTGAGCTAAATGCTCCGGTTTTATTTTTATCTCTTCAAATTTCAGGCCGGATTCGTTGAGAAGGCCAACAAGATCGCCGGTTAGGTAGTTAAGAAGAGTTTGGGGAGTTAGTTTTTCGCCGAAACTTTTTAACTCAGAAACGGCTTCCTCAAAAAATTCGGCGAGATGGGGATTAATAATTAAGGTTTCGATTTTGCTTTCATCGAGAGCGAACTCGTTTTTAAAACGGGCTCTTTTGTCAGCGGGCAATTCTGGGAGATCATTTTTTATTTTTTCCAAATCAAAAACGGAGGTTTCAAAAGGAGGGAGATCGGGCTCGGGAAAATAACGGTAGTCGTGAGCTTCTTCTTTAGAGCGCTGGCTGTAGGTCTTTTTCTTTATGTCATCCCAACCGCGAGTTTCGTGGGCAACTTTTTCGCCGGCTTTCAAAATTTTTTCCTGCCGTTTCAGCTCGTAGGCAATAGCGTCGCCGACCGACCGGAAAGAATTAATATTCTTGAGTTCAACTTTGGTGCCCATATTAAGACTGACATTAGCCTCAATACGAAGCTCCCCTTTTTCCATGTCGGCATTTGAAACATTAAGATAACGAAGAATCAATTGAAACTCTTTCGCAAAATTGACAGTTTCTTCGCCGCTTTTAATGTCGGGCTCGGTTACTAGTTCCATTAAAGGGACGCCGGCTCGATTATAATCAACCAAACTAGCGTTGGTTGTTTCATCGTGAATTAAACGGCCAGTATCTTCTTCGAGATGAATCCGGCGGAGGCGAACACCATTTAAGGTGCCGCCGATTACAAGCGGTTCGTCGTATTGGGAAATCTGATAGCCTTTGGGCAAGTCCGGATAAAAATAATTTTTCCGATCGAATTTGGTTAGAGGGTTGATTTTCCCGCCCAAAGCAAAGCCGACTTTAATGACTGATTCAACAGCTTTTTTATTAATAGTCGGAAGACAACCGGGATGACCAAGACAAATCGGGCAAACGTTGTGATTAGTATGCTTTTCTTCGGAATCATTAACCGAATCGCAAAACATCTTGGTTTCGGTTTTTAATTCGGCGTGAATTTCAAGGCCAATTGTTGGTTCGTAGGTCATTCGAATATTAAGTGTTAGGTATCAAGAAAATCTTAGTTTTTTGAGATAACTTCTTCTACCTTAGCTCTAATTTTAACCTGAATTTCATCAATCGTCATTAGTTGGCCTTGGGGCGCGCATTCAATTAGATGGAAGCGACTGGGAAATAATTTGGCGGCTAAAAGGTAGGATTCTTCAGCAGCTTTCAGATGATCGAGATCTAATTCGTGAATATCCCTTTTGGCGCCGCCGCGCTCCCCTTTTTCTTCCCTTTCTTTTATCAATCGGTAAGAAATTTCGGCGGGAACATGTAAAACGATATTTAAGTCTGGTTCGGGAATGGTCAAAATTTTAAATTCTATTTCGTTAATCCAAAGGAAAAGTTTCTCTCTCTCATTTCCATCTTTCAGATTGGCTCCTTGGTGGCCCATATTGGAAGCCACATAACGATTAGAGACGACTAGCTTGCCAGAGTCTAGGGCAATATTTAATTTCTCTTTGGCCGCAAATCGATCAAGGGCATAAAAAAGAGAAGCGCGATATGGCCCGACTTCTTTTGAGGGTCCGTAGTGGCCGGCCAGGTATTCTTTGACGAAATAAGAAGAAGGCTCGTTATATTGTGGAAAATCAAAAGGAGTAATTTCGTGCCCCTTTGAATCTAAATATTCCACCAATTTGTTAAATTGGACGCTTTTCCCTGAACCATCAATTCCCTCGATAACAATGAATTTACCGCGGGTTAGCATTGTTTTTATTTTATTACCTCAATACCCATTGAACGGGCTGTTCCTTCTACTATTTTTTCGGCAGCCTCTATTGTTGTCGCATTAAGATCCACCATTTTCTTTTCCGCAATATTTCGGATATCGGCTTTGGTAACTTTGCCGACTTTAATTTTAAGAGGATTGCCAGAACCTTTTTCGACTCCAGCTGCTTTTTTCAAAAGCGAAGAAGCAGGAGAGGTCTTGAGAATAAAGGTGAAACTCCTATCTTCGTAGACAGTTATTTCGGCTGGAATAACATCACCAATCATTTCTTTGGTGGCGTCATTGAACTGCTTGCAAAATTCTTGGATATTCACTCCCTGCGGACCAAGAGCGGTACCAATTGGCGGAGCAGGATTAGCCTTGCCAGCGCCAATTTGAATTTTTAAAATTGTTTTTATTTTTTTTGCCATGAATTTAAAATGGAATATCTTCGGGTTTAATATCTTCGGTATCTTCTAAATTAATAACGGGGATTTCTTCGATTACATCTTTATCGGGCTTAGGATTTGATTCTAAATCCTTGAAGGGACTGTCAGTGGAAGGCTTGCCGCGCGCTGGAGCTCCGCCGCCGGCGCGAGGCCCAAGCTGGAGGCGTTCACAAATTATTTCGGTGGTCTTTTTAGTTTGATTTTGCTTATCAGTCCAAGAACGAGTCCTGATCCTGCCTTCAACCATAACGATTGCTCCTTTGGTTAAAAATTGGTTGGCAATTTCGGCCTGGCGGCCCCAAGCGACGATATTGTGGTATTCAACTTCTTCTTGGCGATTACCGGATTTATCAGCCCAATTCCGATTAGTGGCAACCGAAAAACTAGTAACTGATTGCCCGCCGGGAGTGGTTCGGAGAATAGGATCAGCGGTTAAGCGCCCAACGATGAATACTTTATTTAGGTTCATAATAATTTAGAAAATTTATTGTAAAATCTCTTCGATCTTTTTTTCTAAAGCTTCGTTGGAGAGCGGAAGAGATGATTTTACTGGAACATCCTCCGACTTTGAAGGAGAAATTTTACTCCGTGCTGAAATTCTTGACGGAGACGATTTAGCCTTAGAAAAAGGCGGAGTGATAACGAGGAATCTGATAATTGGACTATTCATCCTTAGGTCGTGATCAAGAGCGGAGAGACTTTCCGGCTCGAGTTGAAAATGGCAATAACCGAAAGTAGCTGAGGTTTGTTTTTTTATTTTATAGGCCAGAGATAGGTTCCTAAGCGGCCCCTCGAGGGAGATTTCGGCGCCATGGCGCTTTATCAAATCAAGAACGGCGGGCAATTCCCCTTCTTCCTTGATAAGAAAAGCTAATTCGTATTCTTTCTTGTCTTTAATCTGGGTTTCTTCCATAGCGAGAATTTAACCGATTTTTCAGTATCCGTCAATTAGAACTGGGTTAAGCTTCAGTTTCAACGCTTTGAGGTTCTACTTCCTTGGAAGCCTTCTCTTCCGCGTTGATGCTTGCTTCATCGGGATATTCAAAGTCGTCATGACCGGAACCCTCAACACCAATCAAGTTAGTGGGAATTAGGCGCCCGATGATAACGTTTTCTTTGAGACCGCGCAGTTGATCGGTTCGACTCTCGATCGCAGCTTTGACTAAAACTCGGGCGGTATCTTGGAAAGAAGCAGCGGAGAGGAAGCTTTCAGTCGAAAGAGCAACCTGGGTAATACCCATTAGAAGCTGCTCCCCTTTAATGGAGGCCTTTCCGGTTTTCCGTAACTCACGATTTACTTCCAAGAAACGGCCGCGCTCAATAATTTCTCCCTGTACAAGATTAGCAGCGTCGCCGGCATCTTTTATCTTAATCCTAGAAAACATTTGGCGCACGATAATTTCAATGTGTTTATTACAAATAGAAGCGCCTTCCGAAGAATAGATCTTTTGGACTTCACTAATAACATATTTTTCAACGGCATCTTTTCCTCGTAGTTCCAACAACTCCTTAATATCGAGGTTCCCGTCGGATAATCGATCACCTTTTTTCACGTCATCACCAACCTTGACTAAAAAAGTAGAGGATCTAGGAACAGCATATTCTATGGTTTTAACAATTGATTTAACAGATTTAGTTTTACTAACACCCTGGCCTTTGATCGGTTTTATGTGCATAACCATCAGTGTGCCGCGTTCTTCTGTTTTCTCTACTAAACCGTCGACAGAGCAAAGAATCGCTTTCCCTTTTGGCGGGCGAACTTCAAAAATTTCTTCAACCCGAGGCAAGCCGTGAGTGATGTCGGCACCAGCAACACCGCCAGTATGGAAAGTTCTCATAGTAAGCTGGGTGCCCGGCTCGCCGATTGATTGGGCAGCGATAACGCCAACCGCTTCACCAACCCGGGCGGGTTTATTATCACCCAGACTCAAACCGTAACACTTGCTGCAAATTCCAAAGAGAGTGTTACAGGTAAGCGGCGAACGAACTTTGATTGATTCGATTTTTGATTTGTCGATTTCTTGGGCCATTGGCTTAGTGATAGATTCGTTAGCTTTCACAATAATCTTCCGATCTACTTTAATATCCTCCAAAACAGTCCTAGAAAATATTCGGCTGACAAACGGTTGAGAAAATTCTTGATCTTCTTTTCGGAAGATTTCTATTCCTTTCGTGGTGCCACAATCTTCTTCCCTGATTAAAAGATCTTGAGAAACATCAACTAAACGGCGAGTAAGGTAGCCGGCTTGGGCAGTTTTAAGAGCGGTGTCAGTGGTGCCCTTTCTAGCACCGTGGGTGGAAATGAAATATTCCAAAACACTTAATCCTTCCTTGAGGGAAGATTTAATTGGGAGCTCGATGGTTACACCTTGGGAGTTTTGGACCAATCCTTTCATACCGGTCATTTGAATTGGCTGAACCCAAGAACCACGAGAACCAGAATCAATAATTTGGTAAATGGAATTGGTTTTTGGAAGAACGGTGAGGATCAACGCGGAAATATCCTTTTTAGCTTTTTCCCAAATACTGATTACTCTCGCCCGGCGTTCGATGGTGGTAAGAAGGCCGGATTTAAATTGTTCGTGAATATTATCAACTTTTTCTTCAGCGTCTTTAAGAATCGCTTTTTTCTCTTTGGGAATAACTAGATCAGAAATAGCCCAAGTAATTCCGGATTTGGTGGCCATCTCAAAACCAAGCAATTTAACCTTGTCTAAAACTTCGCTAGTGCGTTCAAAACCATAATCCTCGACAAAGGCCTCTAAAATTGCGGAAAGTTGTTTTTTATTAAGAGACTTGTTTATGAACTCGTGATCTTCTCCAAATATTTGGTTGAAAATTATCCGACCAATAGTGGTTTCTTCATTATTATTAACGGAGAAAACCTTAATCGGCTGGGAAATTTTTATAACATTATGACTCATAGCCATAAGCGCCTCATCAACGTCGACAAAATTTTTAATCGGGCCGGACCACTCGTCGTCAATTTGAGTGAGATAGTAAATTCCTAAAATAATGTCTTGCGTCGGAACGGTGATCAGGTCACCGGTAGCCGGTTTTAATAAATTTTTGCTTGAGACCATTATCTCCCTCGTTTCCCGCTGAGCTTCTTCGGAGAGAGGCAAGTGAACGGCCATTTGGTCGCCGTCAAAGTCGGCATTGAAGGCTTGACAGACTAAAGGCGGAATTTGAATGGCTAACCCTTCAATCATTTTTGGCCGGAAGGCTTGAACGCTTAAGCGGTGCAAGGTCGGGGCGCGATTCAAGAGAACGTATCGATCACGAATTACTTCTTCAAGGATAGCCCAGACTTCATCAATGCCTTGATCGAGAATTTTATTGGCACTTCTAATATTGTTGGCTAATCCCCTTTTAATTATCTCGCTGATAACGAACGGGCGGAAAAGTTCCAGAGTCATCCGTTTTGGAAGACCACACTCATCAATCTTTAGTTTAGGACCAACAACAATAACGGACCGGCCGGAATAATCAACCCTTTTACCGAGAAGATTTTGGCGGAAACGGCCTTGCTTTCCCTTTAACATATCAGCCAAGGAACGAAGAGGTCGGCGCTGAGTGGAAAGCTGCTGGGTGCCGAATCGAGCGGAGTTGTCGATTAAAGCATCAACGGCTTCTTGGAGCATTCTTTTTTCGTTGCGAACAATTACTTCCGGAGCTTTGATTTCAAGAAGTTTTTTTAAACGATTATTGCGATTGATAACTCGACGATAAAGGTCATTTAGATCCGAGGTCGCATAACGGCCGCCATCCAAGGGCACCATTGGGCGAAGATCAGGCGGTAAAACCGGGAGGACTGTTAGAATCATCCATTCGGGGCGAGTGTTATTTTTAATTATCGACTTCAACATTTTCAACCGCCGAAGTTGCTTGATATCAATCACGGCTCGGCGAGAAATGCTGATTTCTTTTTCAATTTTCTGGACTTCTTTTCGAAGATCCATGCTTTCAAGAACTTGCCGGACAGCCTCGGCGCCGGTGCCAGCTTTGAAAACACTGGCGAAACGGCGGGCTAAGTTGAAATACTCGGCCTCGCCAAGAACAACTCCCGGCCGAACGGAATTTAAAAATTCTTTGGCAGTGGCAGCGGCCGCAGTAATTTCATCCTTAACTTCTTTATCTTTATCGCCAACTATTTTAAGTTTACTCTTTAATTCTTTATCGAGATCAAGAAGAGTTTGTTTTCTATTCTCATCATCAACTTCGGTGACAATATAAGAAGAGTAATAGATAACCCGCTCCAGTTTTACGGAAGAAGTGTCAATCATCAAACTCAAGCGAGATGGAATGCTTTTAAGAAACCAGATGTGGCTCACCGGGGTAGCTAATTTAATATGACCCATTCTTTCGCGGCGAACGATTGAGCGAGTTACTTCGACACCACATTTGTCACAAATAACGTTTTTATAGCGAATCCGGCGATATTTTCCGCAGTAACATTCGTAATCCTTGGTCGGGCCAAAAATCCGCTCGGAGAAAAGCCCGTCTTTTTCTGGCCGTTGAGTCCGATAGTTTATGGTTTCTGGTTTGATAACTTCGCCATGGGACCACTTTAAAATTTGCTCCGGCGAGGCCACGCCGATCTTCAGGGCTTTAAACTCATCTTTTCTTTCCGAGTCATTATCAAATATTGGCTCAATATCAAAATTTAGAGCTTTTAATTCATTGACAAGAACATTAAAGGAAGCCGGAATATTAGGTTTTCGGATTTTTTCGCCGCGAATAATCGATTCATAAGCGGCGGAACGCCCAAGAATATCGTCCGATTTAATTGTCAGCATCTCTTGAAGAACATGCCGGCTGCTATAGCCTTCGAGCGCCCAGACTTCCATTTCGCCGAAACGCTGGCCACCAAATTGAGCTTTTCCACCAAGTGGCTGTTGAGTAATTAAAGAGTAGGGACCGATGGAACGGACGTGCATCTTATCTTCAACAAGATGGTTCAACTTCATCATGTAAATTTGGCCAACCATAACCTTGCGGTCAAACGGTTCACCAGAACGGCCATCATAGAGAGTAACTTTGCTGTCTTCGGGAAGACCGGCATCTTTTAACTCATTTCTAATCTCTTCCTCGCTCGCCGAATCAAGACCGGGAGTAATAGCGCGGTAGCCGAGCTTGTGAGCCGCCCAGCCTAAGTGAGTTTCAAGAATCTGACCTAAGTTCATGCGAGAGGCAACACCTAATGGATTTAAAATAATATCAACTGGCGTGCCATCTTCGAGATAAGGCATATCTTCCACCGGACGAACTTGAGAGATAACTCCCTTATTGCCGTGGCGGCCGGCCAGCTTGTCACCGCTTTGAATTTTGCGGAGTTCAGCGACTTCAATTTGGATTCTTTTAATAATGCCTGGTTCTAATTTATCGCCTTCATCGCGATTAAAAATCTTAACACCAACAATTCTCCCTTGTTTGCCGTGCGGAAGAGTAAGAGAGGTGTCTTTGACATCTCTGGCCTTTTCGCCGAAAACGGCGCGGAGTAAGCGCTCCTCGGAACTTAATTCGGCTTCGCCTTTCGGAGAAATTTTGCCAACCAAAATATCGCCGGCTTTTACTTCGGCGCCGATTCTGATTATCCCCTCTTCGTCTAAGTTGCGAAGCTTCTCTTCGGAAACATTCGGAATGTCGGGGGTAGTAATTTCGGGACCGAGTTTTGTGTCGCGAACATCGCAATCGAAACTCTCAAGGTGAATAGAGGTGAAAAGATCGTCGCGAACAACTCGCTCGGAAAGGATGACGGCATCTTCGAAATTGGCGCCCTCCCAGGAAATGAACGAGACTAGAAGATTTTGACCAAGAGCCAGAACGCCGTCTTTTATTGACGACCCCTCGGCAATGATTTCCCCTTTTTTAACTTTTTGGTCTCTTACAACAACCGGCTTTTTGGAAATCGAAGTAAATTGGTTTGAGCGTTTGAATTTTTCTAAAACATAGTTTTTCACGCCGTCTTTATACTCGACGGTGACGTGATTGGAATCAACTTCGGTAATTGTGCCTTCGCCTTCGGCTTTTATAATATACCCAGAATCCGCGGCGGCTTTTTCTTCTTCACCGGTGCCAACGTAGGGAGCCTGCGGCTTGATAGAGGCAACAGCCTGACGCTGCATGTTTGAGCCCATCAGGGCTCGGTTAGCGTCGTCGTGCTGAAGAAAAGGTATAAGAGAAGAAGCAACGCTGATAAACTGATTAGGAGCAACGTCCATTAGGTCAACTTCTTTAGGTGTACAAATACCAGGGTCTCCCTTAATCCTTGCTTCTACGGCGTTATTTAAAAATTTTCCTTCATCGTCCCGAGGATTTCCGGCATGGGCGATTTTGTATTTTTCTTCTTCGAGGGCGTCATACCAAGAGATTTCTTTTGTTACTCTTCCATCCTTCACTTTGGCGTAGGGAGTTTCCAAAAAACCAAACTCGTTGATTCGAGCGAATCGAGCAAGATAGTTAATGAGTCCGATGTTCGCTCCCTCAGGAGTTTGAACGGGACAAATGCGGCCATAATGCGAACGATGAATTTCCCGGACTTCAAAACTGGCCCGCTCGCGAGTGAGACCACCGGGACCTAAGGCGGAGAGACGACGTTTATGCTCAAGTTCGGCAAGCGGATTGATTTGATCCATAAACTGAGAAAATTGGGAGGAAACAAAAAATTCTTTAATAACGGCGGTAACCGGACGAAAGTTAATAAGTTGAGCAGGCATAAGAGTGTCCTTGTCTAGAATAGACATTCGGTCTTGAACAATCCTGCGGAGACGAGCAAAGCCAACCCGAAGACGGCCCTGAAGAAGCTCACCAACGGTTTTTAAGCGGCGATTACCAAGATGATCAATGTCGTCGGGTTCAGCCCCGGGAAGATTATTGAGCCGGATAATTTCACGAACGATGGCCATTAGATCTTCAAGATCAAGAAGATGCGAATCTTTTTTATTATTTAAATCCAATCGCTGATTCATCTTGAAGCGGCCAACAGGAGAGATATCATAACGATCGAGCCGCTTGAACATTGAGTCAATTAGATTTTTGGCGGTTTCCGGAGTGGCTGGATCGCCGGGACGCTGGCGGCGATAAATTTCCATATATGACTCCCCGGCGTCTTTAGCAATATCTTTTTTAAGAGTGGCGGCAATATATTTTATTGTCCCATCATCAATATCTTTAAAGGAGTCAGAGATCTGCTCATTTGAGGCGCCAAAAATCCGCAATAGATCACTGACGGGAGCTTTACGGTGACGATCAATTTTTACCCCGATAGTGCCGTCGATATCTGTTTCAAATTCTAACCAAGCGCCACGATTAGGAATAACTTTGGCGCCAAAAAGTTGCCGTCCCCGCCAAGGGACGGAGGTGAAATAAACACCGGCCGAACGAATAATTTGAGAAACCACTACTCTTTCGACGCCGTTAATAATAAAAGTTCCCCGAGGAGTCATAATCGGGAAATCACCAAAATAAACTTCTTGGTTTTGTTCGAAGCCGGTTTTTCTATGGACTAGCCTTACTTTAACGCGCAAAGCCGCCTCGTAAGTGGCGTCTTTGTATAAAGTTTGAGTCTCGTCATATTTCGGTTCGTCGAAATAACAATCGTCAAAGTAGAGTTCAAATTCTTTAGCGGTATGATCGGGAATAGGAGAGACTTCATCAAAAATCTCCTTGATTCCTTTTTTTAAAAATTGCTCATAGGATTTGAGCTGAATCTCGTTTAAGTTGGATATCTCAACGAGAGGTTTAAATTTTGAAAAATCTTTAGTGGGGAGTTTTTTGGGCATCGCGTTTAAATCACGATGGTGGTTTATAATGGTCGACCCTAAATTAATTGAAAATTATTGAATAAACCAACGAAGGGAAACCGCACACAAATTCTCTGCCGACTTGGCCGCGGTTTCTTTGGCGGGAAACAGATTTTCTTACGTGATCAAGATTTTAAATAAATTGATACGTTGGCGTTATGTTCGTCAAGAGTTCGGGCAAAAATAGTCTTTTTGGTTACAGGGTCGCTAATATAGAACCAAAAAGGCGAATTTTTTGGCTTAAGCGCAGCCGAGATAGCAGAAACACCGGGGCTTCCTATAGGCCCCGGCGGCCAACCTACATTTAGATAGGTATTGTAAGGCGAATTAATTTTTAAGTCAAGAGATGTCAAGGGGTAGCAAGGAACGTCTTTTTGGGGGTCTTTTTGTCTCTTCGAATAGCAAACCGTAGCATCAATTTGGAAGCGCATATTGGTTGCTAGGCGTTTTTTAATAATACCCGCGACTACCCGCTGATCTTCACTGCCGGGAACTTCATCCTCAACCAATGAAGCAAGAATTAAATTTTTTTCAAAATTTTTTGGATCTTGATTTAGAATTGGCTCGGCTTTTTCCTTAAAATTTTCAAGAAGAACATCCACTACGTCATTTATTTTAGAATTTATGGAAAAGCGATAGGTGTCTGGGAAAAGGCGGCCCTCAACAGGAGACCTAGAATTAAAAGCAATGAGCTCTCCCCGCTTGATGATTTTTTGATCACTTAAAATTTTATCGATCTCATAGACTGACAGACCTTCCGGAATCACCGCCCGAATCTCTCCAAATCCTCCGGAGACGAGAATCTTCATTATTTTAGAGCCGCCCAAATCAGAAGATAGTTCATAGCGGCCCGGTTTAATCCTTGAGGACTGGCCGGTTATAAAACCAAAAATATTAAAAGCGAAGCTGGATCGAATTAATCCTTGGGTTTCGAGATGATTCGCAATTTCGACAGAGCTATCGCCGGAGATAATGAAAAAATTTTTTACGGTAGTATTTTTTTGGGGAGAACTTAACCCATGACTCAAATACACGGAAAAAATTAAAATCGGAAAAACAGCGGCAATAAGAATTAATTTATTTTTTGATTTTTTAAGAGATAGCTTGGGCGCAAGCGGAATTTTAAAAGGGCGCATTAGAGTAAAAAACGATTAGGAGTGCTTGGCGATGGAATTTATTATAGCTAATAAAATAAAATCAATCAAAAGACTAGAACCGCCGTAACTAAGAAAGGGAAAGGTCACACCGATAACCGGAGAGAGACCGATCGTTGAACCAACATTTAAGAAAAACTGCCAACAGAAAACCATAACTGTGCCTAAACAAATAAACTTTTCAAAATTACCGCTAGAGAGAGAAGCAATTTTTAAGATTTTAAATAGCAAAAATAAAAAAGCGGCTATGACGAGAATTCCAAACACCAGCCCCCACTCTTCAATTAAGGAAGCAAGAATAAAATCATTAGATGGCTCGGTCAAAAAACCAAGTTGCGTTTGTGTTCCCTGTCCATAACCCTTGCCAAAAAGCCCCGCTGAACCAATGGCTATCTTGGCTTGATTTAAGCTGTAATTTACGCTCAAAGAATTATCTTGAGGATAAAAAATTCCAACAATTCTATCACGTTGATAGTCTTTTAAAACTAAATGCCAACCAATAAATCCCAAAGATATAAAGATTAAAACAGCGACGGCGAGACGTTTCAATGGTAAACCGCTGGCAATTAAAAAACCAAACCAAATAACGAAAAGAACAGAGGCTGAACCCATATCGGGCTGGAGAGCAATTAAAACAGCGGGAACAAGAAAATAAAAAAAAGAGGTAATTATATTTTTCCAATGGGCAACGCTTAGATGGCGACGGCTGAAATAGCGCCCGAAGAGTAAGATCAAACTTAACTTCATCAATTCAACGGGTTGGAAATTGAACGGCCCCAAAACGAGCCAACTCCGCGTGCTGCGAATAACCGGCCCCTTAAAATAAACGATAACGAGAAAAATTATCCCGAGACCATATAGGAATGATATTAGCCAGCGATTATTTAAAATTGATCGCCAATCAACTACTGAAAAAATAAAAATCAGAATAATTCCCAATACCACCCAGAATAACTGGAGTAGAAATAAATGCCTGGAGATACTGGAGAGTACAGTAAGGCTCGCCGTTATTAAAAGTCCGACAGGAAGAAGCAGACTAAGCATGGGAAAAATTACCAGAAACCGAAGGCAAAAGTTTTAGTACGGGAAAGATCGGCGCTGGTGATAATAGGATGATAGATAACGAAGGGGTTAGAACTACCGGGAGTTAAATTAGAAATCTCTGTTTCAGAGGCGCCTAATGGTCGAAATGAATTATTGGTATAAAAAATAGAAATTATTTTTATGCTGCTTATTTTCAAATTGTCACTATTAACAACGATTCCGGTTAATTTTATTTTAGAATCCGAAATAGAAACATCGGTATTTTGGATATTAAGCTGAGGCTTTAAAAAATCTTGACCGCTAACCCATTTGGGATTCCGAATCGTTAATTCGCCATAATCAGAGAGAGAAAACTTTGCGGAAATGTTGGCTTTCAGGATGTATTTGATTTCGCCGGCAAAAATAAAATCACTCCCAAGAATTGTATTTTTAACTTGGCCGTTTTCGTCTTTAACGGAAAATTCATAATTAAAATTTTTAGCGGCAACATTTTGGTTAGGATTTTCAATTTTTGCGAGGATGCTGATATGATTACTATCAACGCCGATAATCCAGACATCACTCACCTGAACGGGTTTGAATTCTGTTGGGAGACAATTGTTGCCACAAACAGATCCACAATCAACGCCTAATTCGCCTTGGTTTTGTATGCGATCAAAACAGGTTGGCTTATTACGCGAAAAAATAAAATAAAAAATGCCAATAATTATGGCAATGACCACAAGGAAAAAGAGACTGTAAATGACTTGTTTAGCGAGGCGATTCATTTAGATTCATTATAATCAAAACGACACAATATAAAATACCCCCGCCGGCGGGGGTATTTTATATTAAGATTTTTCCTTATTTTATTGAACCGGAACAGTTGAAGTTGTTTCGGGATTCTTTATTTCTTTATCGGAAAAAACTTTTTTGAGATCCGCTTGAGCTTTACTGATAGCGGTTTTTAAACTTTTATCAGCGGCGCTCACGGCCGTATTTCTGGCCTTTCTTAAGGTTTCGATTTTTAGTTTAAGATTTTCGTCAGCTTTCTTAGCGGCTTTGAAAGCATCTTGTGCTTTCTTGAGGCTAGAAATAAAAGAGGTCCGGACAGTTTTCGGAGCGATATTAGAGACACAATCGGATTTCGCCTTAGTCACGGCGGTTTCAAAAGCAGCTAGACGATCATTTATGATTTTTTCTACCGTCTCGGCTCTCCCCGTGAGAGCGGCTTTAACACCGTCTCGAAAAGTTTGAATAGCAGTGTTGACTGCCGAGCGCCGCGCGGTTACTGCCGCTTCAACGGCGGTTTTGAAAGTAACTATAGCTTGCCGTTCGGCATCAGTCGTCGCTTTTGATTCGAGCTTAGTGAAATTGTTGGTTCGAATCGCGTCGATTCGGGCGAAATTGCTGCTTTGATCATTACTCCATTTAGTCCAATCGTTTTCCCATTTCGTTAATTGCTGATCTTTACCCGATTTGAACTTATTAAAGTTGTCGTTGAAATTTTGGCTGAATTTCGATGCTTTTTCGTCAAGCGAAGTACAAAAGTTGATATTGCCGGTGCTGGTGGAATTTTTTGTTTGCGCCAGAACTGACGGAAACACAAAAAACGAGGCCAGAACCAATATTCCGACAGTAGAAATGAAAAGTTTGTTTTTCATTTTAGAATTGAACATCGGAAGATTGGTCAAAATTATCAACCTCGTTGCCAATTTGAGTCAGAGATGGATCAGTCTGATCGGGCAAGGAGCTGATACCAGAAGCTTCGCTAATAATAGCGGCGGCGATATCACTCACGTTGCCGGTGGCGGGCGGGAGATTTTCCAAACTGCTTTGCGGAGAAGAAGTTGATGAGTTTTGGTTGTCGCCTGGCGTGGTGCTGGTTGGAGCTACATTATCCCCTTCCTTATTACTTCCACCTAGGAAAATCACTCCTAAAACAACCAGTAGAATCACGACGATTATAATCCAGAGAACTGATTTATTCATGGTTTTATTTTGACCGTAATTTCGACCTTTCGTTGAGTTTTAATTATACAAGATAGTACGGGAAAACTAAAAAAACGTTATTTTAGATAACGCATTTTAGAATCAATTTAGTGATAATTTTCTACAGTGGTATCCCGGCAAACCCTACTTTCCCAGGCCTTAACCAAGTATCATCGGGATTCCGCGATTTCACTTCTCTGTTCGGAATGGGAAGAGGTGGGTCACACGGAATTAGATCACCAGGAAACCACTAAAGAAAATCTGTTGTGGCTCTGCCACGGCGAAGTAAATAATTTTATCACTCGTTTTGCGGCAGGTAAAAATTTGTAAGTCAGTATTGGGATGGTTAGCAACGGTTGATTAGTACTCCTTGGCTTAACACTTTACAGCGCTTACACCTAGAGCCTATCGACCTGGTAGTCTACCAGGAAACCTATACCTAATCTTGGGGTTGGCTTCGCACTTAGATGCTTTCAGTGCTTATCCATTCCAAACATAGCTACCCGGCATTTCACTTGGTAGCAAAGCCGGTACACCAGAGGTCTGTTCAACCCGGTCCTCTCGTACTAGGGTCAACTCCCCTCAAGTATTAAACGCCTACAGCAGATAGAGACCGACCTGTCTCACGACGGTCTGAACCCAGCTCGCGTGCCACTTTAATTGGCGAACAGCCAAACGCTTGGGAGCTTCTTCACCCCCGCGCTGTGGCGAGCCGACATCGAGGTGCCGAGCATCGTCGTCGCTAGGGACGCTCGAACGATACTAGCCTGTTATCCCCGGAGTAGCTTTTATCCGATGTCTCCGACCTTTCTATTAAGAATCGTCGGGTCACTAAGTTCTGCTTTCGCATCTGCTCGACTTGTAAGTCTTGCAGTTAAGCCAGCTTTTGCCTTTACACGTCCAGCCCGGTTTCCATCCGGGCCAAGCTGACCTTAATAAACTCCTCCGTTACTCTTTAGGAGGAGAACGCCCCATTCAAACTGCCCATCAGGCACTGTCCCTCATCGTTTTTGCCGATGGGGTTAGATTTTAAAGTTGTAGAGATGGGTGTTTCATTGTTGGATCCATCCGCCCCGAAAGGCGAACTTCAAATCCTACCCACTACACTACGCACTAAAACTCTAAAAACAATACCAAACTGCAGTAAAGCTTCCGGGGTCTTTTCGTCCCGCTGCAGGTATCCCGCGTCTTCACGGGAATCGCATTTTCACCGAGCTTGCCGTTGAGACAGTTCTCTGATCGTTACGCCTTTCGTGCGCTTCGGAACTTACCCGAAAAGGAATTGCGCTACCTTAGAACGGTTATAGTTACCGCTGACATTGACGAGGGCTTCGGGCAGTGAGCATTCCGTATTGCTACAGAACACCCCCACCGTTAACCTTCTCGCATCGGTCAGGCGTCACCCCCTATACATCCTCTTACGAGTTCGCAGGGAGCTGTGTTTTTGGTAAACAGTCGCCAGAGAGACTTTCACTGCGGCCCACATTGCTGTGGGCAGGCCTTATTGCTAACTTACGGCCGCTTGTTTGCTGAGTTCCTTAACGGCAAATCACTCGTTCCCCTTGGGCTACTCGCCCTATCCACCTGTGTCGGTTTCCGGTACGGATTCCACGCAACATAACAGTCGCGCTTTTCTCGGAAGGCTCTTCAGAAGAGTTCGCCTGGTAAAACCAAACGTTCCGTCGACGCTCGCTTGAACTTAGCGTAAACGATGCCAAACCAATAAGGCACTCCTTTTTATTTCCTTCGTCCCGCAAAAGATAATTACGCGGAAGGGCTGGAATATTAACCAGCTATCCATCGACTGCGGCTTTCGCCATCGCCTTAGGACCGCCTAACCCGTGGTTGATTGCCAGTGCCACGGAAACCTTGGATTTTCGGGGTTCCAATTTCTCATTGGGATTGTGGTTACTCATTCCAACATTCTCTCTTCTAATACCTCCAGTCGCCCTCACGGGTCGACCTTCGCTGGAATTAGAATGCTCTCCTACCACTCGCTGACTTCATGGAAGAGACGAACAAAATTGCTCGTTTTTATTTTCTCCTCTATGAAGTCAGCGAATCCGCATCTTCGGTATCTTACTTAGCCCCGGTACATTTTCGGCGCCCCCGGCCATCGAATAGTGAGTTGTTACACACTCTTTAAAGGATGGCTACCTCTAAGCCAACCTCCTATCTGTCTACGGCAGAAGACTACCTTTAACACTTAGTAAGAATTTGGGGACCTTAGATTGCGATCTGGGCTTTTTCCCTCGCGACCACGGAGCTTAGCCCCCGCAGTCTAACTACCATACTCACCCGAGCGGTATTCGGAGTTTGGTTAATTAGTCGAGCTTTCGCCCTTTACTAATCATCCAGTGCTCTACCCCCGCCCGTTATATATGGCGCTAGTCGAAAAACTATTTCGGAGAGAACCAGCTATTACCAGATTCGATTAGCTTTTCACTCCTTACCTCAGCTCATCCGAAGGTGTTGAACAACCCACCGGTGCGGACCTCCAGCCGATTTTCATCGGCCTTCATCCTGGCCAAGGCAAGCTCATCTGGCTTCGGGTCTATCTTGTACTGCTTTTGGTCGCCCTATTAAGACTCGGTTTCCCTGTGCGTCCATACCAAAAGGTACTTACACGAGCAATACAAAATAAGTCGTTGGATCATTCTTCAATAGGCACACTGTTGTCCGCGTTTTATTGCTAAAACGTTCGAACTTCAGTTCCTTGTAAACGAATGGTTTCAGGTTCTATTTCAACGGCCTCACCGGCCTACTTTTCACCTTTCCCTCACGGTACTAGTTCACTATCGATCATTAAAGGTATTTAGCCTTACCTGATAGTACAGGCAACTTCCTTCGAAGCTATTTGACCTCGAAGTACTCAAGAATAAAAACTAAGAAGGTTGCTAATTTTCGCCTACGGGGCTATCACCCTCTTTGACGCGTCTTTCCAGAACGCTTTGGCTAATCAACAACTTTTTAACTTCTTCACGTCTCGCAAATCGCAAAGAGTAAATTGTTAATCAAAGATTAACAACTCGCCCTATGCGAGATGCAAGAAAGCGTTTCTATCTTATAACCCCACCGTGCCTCGCTTCGCTCGCCACTTTGTGTCGAACGCAGTGAGACACGCTGGTTTAGGCTCTTCCCGTTTCGCTCGCCGCTACTCAGGGAATAAACGTTTGTTTTTTGTTCCTCCGCTTAATGAAATGTTTTACTTCAGCGGGTTCGCTTCCGCTCAAATTTTTAGACTTTATTTACACACTTGACAAAACTAGATTTTAAGGCATATAATCTAGGCCGCTGTTTGATTTGATTTTCACCGGGCGCGATTTCGAAAAGAGTGTCAGATGCACCCTCTATCTGCACTTGCTTGGAAAGTTTTTTACCCCATCGACAAAACGATCTAAGTCTTAATCGCGCTCGCTAAAATAACAGTTCACATTTAGCTTTATAACCTACACAATATGGGTCAGAAAATGGCACAATTGTATCAGTTACTTGGCCAGTGCTAAATGTAGCTAGGCTCTCCCCGCTTCGGTTGGGAGAGTTTTTTATTAATTAATAAGTCCAAAAATTTGAGCGGAAAATTGAGGTTTACTCAATTAGGTTTCCCCATTCGGAAATCCCCGGATCATAGGTTGCTACGCACCTCCCCGAGGCGTATCGCCGCTACGCTGCGTCCTTCATCGCCCTTTAATGTCTAGGCATCCACCATTCGCCCTTAAACGCTAACCATCCCAATACTGACTTACCTCCCACTGAAAAAAATTCAGTGGAATTTTTTGCTCTGCTCGCCATTTAGAAATTGGATATTGTTGGAAGACCAACAAAAAACACTGTGGCGCAGAGCTTCTAATATTTACTCCACTCGGGTATTGAGTAGAGATTTTCAAGCTTCTCTCTTCACGGCGATTCAAGGAATAAAAAACCGCTTCTCAGAGCGGCTAGACGAACACCCTAAAAAAGGTGGTTAGCCACTTTGCCAGAGGAATTTTCTGCTTGTTAACATGTGCTATCTATTATAGTTGCTACCTAACGGGTGTCAAGAGGTATAAGGATATTCTGGGGATAGAATAGAAAGGAGCCCCCGACGTTTCGGGGGCGTTGCGATAATTTGCCTCTCAAAATGTCATCCGAGTAGACAAGCACCTTAGACTTACTCTTCGACGACGAGAGGTTTGAAATCTTATGGCTTCTTGAGCCCTTAAAACCCTCGCAACAATTGCGGGAATTCCTTCGGGTTTTACTTTCCGAGCCCTAAGATTAATTAGAATTCTTTCCATCTTTCCCTCCATCGGAAAATAGAGTTACTTATTAAATTCTAACTCAATTTATATTTATTGTAATCCTCTAAGGGAGGGGTTCTTCTCGCCTCCATCTTCAGGATAAGTTTTGAAAGATTTGGCGAAAGAGAACAAAAAACCGCTCTGGTTTTACCCCGCACTTTTCGAGGATTTTTTTAAAAATTCATTTCCTGCCACTCCCCTTTTTAAAGAGAAGCCTCACGGCAGAAAAAATTTTTAATCCTCGAAAAGTGCGGGGATATTATCAAAAGCGGTTTTTGGTTTTAAATATTTAGGCTCGAGTTTCGGTGTGATCGCGAAGCTTGTTAACCAAGTGCGCGGCATATTCTTTTCCACCCAAACCAAAAGCCAAACCACCGGCCAAAGCGAGCATCGCGATGAAACCAGTGATAACACTTTGAAGAACGCTCTCAGCAATGTTCAACTGAATAAGGGTGGTTAAGATACCGAAGATAATGATGGCCCACCAAGTTAGCGAACCCAAGAAATTGGCACCATGCAACCGAGCGCTTTTTACTGACGCGCGAACAATTCCCCGCACGAAATGAGCGGCCACAAAAGTGGCGAGCATAATTAAGGCGGCAATTAAAACGTTCGGGATGTAGCGCAAGACCTCGCCCAAGAATCCAGAAAAGGCCGAGAGTTGAAGTTGATCAGAGGCAGCAAGTAAAAAGCCGATTAAGATGAACCAATAAGTTAATCGTCCTAGGAAACGAGCTCCCCGCAATTTCAATCCAGCGCGCTCAAAATATGGAGCTAATTCCAGTTTCATTAATAAACTGTCAAGCTTAATGGCATCAAAGATTTTTTCAATCAAGGTGCCAAAAAAACTAGAGAAAATGAAACCAATAATTAAGGTTATGATTGCTCCAATTAGCGTAGGGATGAACGAGGCAAAACCGTACCAAAGGTTTTGCAAGGAAGACAAGATTACTTCAGACCATGTCGGAATATCCATTTTTTAATTAAAAAATTGATTATCCACCTGGCTTTTTAGAAAATTGCCAGATGATCGACCTTTTTCGAAAACGCCAAAACAGCGTTTTCCTGGCTTAATTCTAGCAAAATTGAGGGGAAAACGGGTGTGGAAAACTATTCACTCGCTTTTCGGCTTTAGAGGCCGCGGTTCGCTCACTCCAGCGGTGAGCGCCCACTGCCTCTCAACCCATCCAACCCTTTAGGGTACCAAACTAGATGGGTTTCCGAGAGCTCTCTAAAGCCAAAAAACTCACTCATTGGAGAATACCCGTTTTTGTCGGGAAAGATTTTCTAAGTGTGGACCTGCGGGGAATCGAACCCCGGCCTCCACAATGCGAATGTGGCGTAATACCACTTTACTACAGGCCCTTTTTATTTTTTCTTTTTAAGCTCCTCAATGTCCTTGGAAATTTTGTTGAGCTTCAAGTTTATCTTTTTAAGGGTGTCTTCTTCGGTTTCGATTTCTCCCTCGGTTTTTTCGGTCAGTTTTCCTTCGTGGCGCAAGCCAGATATTATCACCTGCTCGCCAATAAAGAAAGAGACGAAAAGACCGGTGGCAAGAAGGATAATAACGCTAATAATGAGCGAAGCCCAGCTTGAGAGACTGTAGTCATCGGCTAAATGCCAAACTCCCCGCCAGAAAAGAACGATGCCGATTCCACCAATGATGGCATAGGTAATAGGCTTGTGACTTAATCCCTCTCTTATGCGATCCTCAAATTTATCAAAAAAATTAATAACTTTCATGGGTATAATGACATTATACAAGAAGCGCAGTTTTTTAATATCAACCGTTTCGAAAAAACTTTTTTCCGAGAGGAAGTAAAAATCTTTCTTTTATATCAAGTAAATTTAATAATAAATAAAGTGCTTTGTAGGGGTAAAATAAAATCGGATAAAAATCTTTAGTGGGGATAAATTCAATTTCTTCATAAATTTCTGGCCAGAGCCGGCGGTATAAAAATTTAATTCGAAAAATTCTTTTTCGGCTAGTGACAACGTATAACTTATTAATTTCAATTTTACCATCAGTCAATAATTTTTTTGTGAATTTTATATTTTCGATAGTTGTTCGAGATTCTTTCTCGATTAGAATCGGGGTTTTTATTTTATCTTTTAAATAATCATATCCGGTTTGAGCTTCGGGCGGGGAAATTTTTCTGGTTTGCCCGCTGGCAATAACGATAAAATCCGGACTGACTTGTTTTGATATTTCAATTGCTTTATTCAATCTTTCGATGAAAGCGGGATGGATTTCGCCACTCGGTTTTGATTTTTCACCGTGGACTATAATAATTCGATTCATTTAATTTAGATATTCGCAATTTTCTTAAAATAGTTTAGAATTTCAAGGATAATTCGGGCTGTAGTATACCGGTAGTACGTGCGCTTCGGGTGCGTAAAGACCGGGTTCGATTCCCGGCAGCCCGACACTAGATTATTTGGCTCCAGTAGAACCGAAACCACCGCGGGTTTCGTTTTTCATACTATCCACTTCTTCCCATTCGGCGCGTTCAACTTTAACAAACATGCCTTGGGCGATGCGCTCTCCCTTCTCGATTACGACGGGATTTTTGGTGAAATTTAAATAAGCAGCTTTATATTCATCACCGTCGCCGGAGAAATCAGGATCACCGATGCCAATGCCGTTGGCCATAATAATTCCTTTTTTATGAGTGGAGCTGCGAGCGGCTAAAAGAAAAAAATGTCCTGGTGGGGTTTCGATGACAATATTTAGCGGAACATAACCAACTTCGCCGGCGGGAATTTCCACGTTTTCGCGAGCGGTGATATCAAAAGCGGCAGCGCCGGGAGTTTTGTATTCTGGTAACGGTAAATCTTTTTTAAAACGTTTTATTTTTATTTTCATAATGTGAATGTTATTTTTTGGCTTTCTTAAGGTAATATTTTTTTGACTTTTGAGTTAAGGCGAAAATTGAAAGAACGGCAATATAGGCGGCGATAATTTCAGAGGGAACTTTATAGGTGTTATTTAAGAACAGCGAAGCGATGAAAAGCCCGAGAACGATAATTGACCAAGCATAAACGAAAATCTCGCCGGGATGGCGACCGGTGTGAATTTTATGCCAGCGGTCAAATTCTTTGGTGCCGGCATAGATGGCGAGCATGCCGATGTAAAGAGCAGAGAGAGGACCAATAAGGGAATTGTATTTGTCGGCGGTAAAAAAATTTATGACGATAAAAACCAGAAGGACGATTGTCCAGAGATTAGTGATAATACGCCAGGCTTTTTCTTCAACAAAGTTAGCCATTTTTGTGAATATTATGAAGCGGTTTTATTTTTTTAACCAGAGCATAGATAGCGGAAATGATGAATATTATTTGGAGGATAATAAAAATTAAATCTTTGATATAAAGACTATAGACAAGAAGAAAGAGCCCGCCCCCGATATAAAAAAGATTTTCGCTTTTCCGATTAGTGATGATGCCGGTAGAAATAAGTAGAACTCCCAGAATGCCAATAATTTTTATTAAAATCATAAAATTTATTTTACGTAGTATTTCTTTTTAATTTCTTCCTCCATCCCCTTTTCAACGGACTCAGCTTTCTTTTTAGCCTCTTTCATCATCTCGGCTAATTTTTTATCGGGCAGTTTTCCTAGTTTTTTTATTTCTGATTCTAGATATTTCTTAGTATTTAATTCTGGATCGTCGAGGACTTCTTCAAGAAGAATATTTAAAATCTGGCCGACTTTAGGACTCGGCGGAATTTCTAAAATTTTCATTACATCTTCGCCATTCACTTTAAGCATCTTGGGCGAGAGCGGATCGTTTTTGACCTTTTCAATCATGAAGAGAAGGTGACGGAGTTTGTAAGGCACGGCTTTGGGAACGCCAGAACCGATCCGGTCAGCTTCGCGAACTTTCATTAGATCATCAACATTTTCGGGACCAACGCGGCGAAGCAGGCGTCTGACGCCAGCGGCGGTAACTTCGTCGACGTTATAATAGAAAAGATGATTACGAACTAGATGAGTTACTTCTTCGGTTATGTCTTTGGGGAAACGGAGGCAATCCATAATTTTTAAAGTCATCTTGGCGCCGATCATTTCGTGGTTATAGAAAGTAGAGTCCGGCCCATCGCCTTGTTTAGCCCGGACTTTGCCAACATCGTGAAAAAGCGAAGCGAGACGAACCCGAAGGGAATAGTTTTTCTTGACCGTGTAATCGAGAGCACGAATGTTATGTTCAAAGACGGTGTTGATATGGTGCTTATTTTGGCCAACGCCAATCCCCTCGCGAAGTTCGGGGACTACATTACGAAGAAGATTCAATTCTTCGAGCAGAAGCAGGCCGCGAGTGGCGTTATCGGACATTATTATTTTTACAAATTCGTCGCGGATTCTCTCTTTGGCGATCACCTCTAAGAGCCCTGCTAACTTTTCAATAGCGCGTCGGGTGTTTAATTCAATCTCAAAATTTAATTCCCCGGCAAAACGAACAGCCCGCATTAAACGGAGCGCATCTTCATCAAAACGCTCCTCGGCATTGCCGACGGTGCGAATTATTTTTTCTTTAATATCTTTCTGGCCACCGTAGGGATCAATGATTTCTCCCGCTATTCCTTTAACTACATCTAGGGCAAGCGCATTCACGGTGAAATCGCGGCGAGATAAATCCTCTTCAATGGTTTTTGCAAATTTAATTTCGTCGGGATGACGTTTATCGGTGTATTTTCCCTCAAGCCGAAAAGTGGTGACTTCCAAAATTTTGAGTTTTGGATTTTCTGAATCGGTTTTTATACCAACAGTGCCAAAGTCATTTTCATAGACACTATTGGGGAATAATTTTTGAACTTCGTCGGGCTTGGCGTTGGTGGCGACATCCCAATCCTTAGGTACACGATCGAGGAGAAGATCCCTAACACAACCGCCAACAAGATAGGCCTGGAATTTGGCCTTTTTGAGGGCTTGAGCGATTAATTTTACCTCTTCAGGAACTACTAATTTCATGAATCTGATGCTTTTACTTTAGTTTAATTTCATCTTCTTCTCAAGAGTTTAAAGTTATACAATTACAGAAATGCTGGGAATAATCTTCGCCTTGGGCGCTTTGCTTTTTTGGGGTTTTGGAGATTTTTGTATTCAGCGGGCAACCCGAGAAATTGGGATTTGGAAATCACTTTTTTTTATTTGTCTCACGGCGGTGGTAGTTTTATTTCCTTTTATTGAGAGCGAAATAGGAGAGGCCTTGAATGACCCGAGAGGCATGGCTTTTCTTTTGGCGGCGGGGGTGGCGATCTTCGTGATGGCTCTTTTAATTTTTGAATCTTATAAAATTGGAAAATTGGCGATTGTTGAACCGATTTTGAGCATAGAGTTGCCGGTGGCGGTAATTTTGGGAGTGTTTTTAGCCCACGAAAATTTGAATTTAGTTCAGTGGCTTTTGATTCTAGTGGTTTTTGTGGGGGTGGTTCTGGCAATGACAAAACATCACACCCATCTTCATTACCATAAAAGAATTCTTGAGAAGGGAGTGCTTTACGCTCTTTTGGGGGCAATTTTAATGGGAGCGGCAAATTTTTTGGTTGGCCTATCAAGCCAAGAAACTTCGGCCTTATTTACAATTTGGTTTACGAGTTTGATGACCGCAGTTTTTTGTTTTATTTATTTTATAGCCAAAGGAACGACCAAAAGTTTGGTGGGAGATTTTAAAAAACATACCAAAGTTATCGCTAGCTCAAGTGTGTTTGATAACGCGGCTTGGATCTCCTACGCTTTTGCGACAACTTATATTCCAATATCCATCGCGACGACGATTTCAGAAAGCTATATAGCGTTAACCGTCGGTTTAGGAATTTTCGTTAACAAAGAAAAAGTAAATTGGCACCAAGTGGTGGGAATTATGCTGGCAGTTAGCGGAGTGATTATCCTTTCGGCTGTAAGCGGAGGTTAACGCTATCTTAATTTTATCTTACATCAGCGCCAAATTGGCGCTTAGTTTCCTCAACGAGTTTTTCTTGAATAGGATTAATTTCTTCAACCAAAAGCGTGCGTTCGCTGCTGCGATAGATAATATGGTAAGTGTAGCTGGTTTTTCCAGCGCCGAATTTTTCGGGATTTTCATATTTGTCCATCAGTGACACTTCTTCAACGAGATCACCGCCGATGTCGCGAATTAAATCAAAATAATTATTCGGCATAAAATCAGAATTTACGATAAAAGAAATATCTCTCGTTATCGACGGGAATTTACTAACCTCCTTAAAGGCTTGGCCGAGTTTTAGCTGGCGTTTCACTCTTTCGTCTTCCGACCAGAGAAGCCGGATGTCGGGCAAGTCCATGCTCAAAATAGCGAGGCGCTCCAAACCGAAACCAAAGGCCCAGCCGTTATAGATTTTTGAATCCACGCCTAAGGCATCTAAAACTTTGGAGTGGGCCACGCCGCTTCCCAGAACTTCTACCCAGCGGCCGTTCAATTCAATCTCCATTTCCAAACTAGGATCGGTGTAAGGAAAAGTATCTTTGTTGAAACGATATTTAATATCCGCTCCATAAATCGCTTGGGCAATTTTTACCAAAATGCCTTGAAGCTCGGGAACGCCAATTTCTTTTTCTTCCCGTCGGCAGATGTAGAGCCCATCCATTTGGTGAAACACATTCATATGCCTTCGATCGATTTCATCTTTACGATAAACCTTGCCGTAAGAGAGAACGCCAAGCGGTTCGCCGCGGGAAATCTTTTCTTTGATTTCCGGCAAGCCTAAATAGTAGTACCACATTATCGTGGTGTGGGTGCGGAGGATATTTTCGTTATTAATATAGTAGGTGTCGGAACGGCTGCGGGCAGGATGTTCTGGTGGAAAGTTAAAAAGATCAAAGCTTTCATGCACAGGCACAATTTCGGGAACTTTAATAACGTCAAAATCTTTCAAGCTGGGAAGTTCCATAATCCGCTTGGCGAGTTCAAAAATCGGACTTCCCTCTTCACGGGAAAGGTCCGGCATTTTAAGGAATTTGTTTAGACGCAAAGATTCCGCGTCGGTTTTCTGCTCAATTTCAACGCGTAACTTTTTTTCCTCCTCGGAGGGAATAATAATTTCGGGTTTCATTATCTATCAAGATTATCAGATTTTGGGAACTGGAGGCAAATTTTTTAGATTGATAATGGAATAGGGCTCACGAAGTAAAGAAAATCCCCGCTTTGACGGCGGGGATTTGTTGAATCGAAGAACTTAATCTTCTTGGGGGTTGGTTACGAGGTTACGGTCTAACTCTACCATCCACGTAAATACATCCCTGCATTCACTACAGAATAGAAAATGAAGGGCAGTTTTTTGAATCTCTTCTGGCTCTACCCTTGGTTTGTCGGATAGATCTAGTAGGTTCGGGTACTTTTCGGCGAGATCGATGATCTCTTCATTAGTAACATGCTTCTGACATTCAAATTTCTCAAGAATCTGAAAATCGTGGATGAATCTCTTTATGAATTCAAGAGAATCTCGACAGCACTCGCACCCAGTTAAATGTTTCTCGACTCGCTCACTTCCATCGCCTCTGAGTTTGCCTAGGGCAAATTCAAGGAGAAAATATCTTTCTTCTGCTTCGCAATTTGCGCGCTCTGCCATAAAAATCCTTTCTTTAATAATTAATCTTCTGGTGGCATTCTACATTATTATTAACAAAAAGTCAACATGACGATTCCCTGCTCGCTTAGAGTTAAGAATCATAACTATTGGAATAATCAGCTGATTATTGTATAAATTAAACAACTCAAAATGGCTGGGTAGCTCAGTCGGTTAGAGCGTAGCACTCATAACGCTAAGGTCGTGGGTTCGATTCCCACCCCAGCCACAAAAGAATATTTTTAAAAAGATTACCTAATTTCTAGTTGTGTATTCCCATCCGGGTTGCCACGATTTAGTGTGCCGCCAATCTTCGACGATTGCTTGATTCCACGTTTTGCCTTTTAAAAGAACATCAAGCGCAAGTTGAGGGGCTTGATGGGCAACAATAGCAATATGCTTCCCACTATATTTTGGTGAGATTTCTTTTAGAAAATCCGCAATGCGTTTTTCAACATCTTTGTAACTCTCGCCGTTGGGGAAAGGAGTGTCTATATATTTATCCATATTATTCTTAAATTCTGATGCCGATTTTTGAGTGAAGTCGCCATAATTTGCTTCGCGAAGCCGGCTATCGGGAATAATTTCATATTTACTACCAAAAGATAGTTGTGCAGAATCTATTGCCCTCTTCAAGTCGGAACAAAATACAACCGAAAAAATTTTATCGGCGACTAACTCTCCCAGCTTTTTTGATTGTTCTATGCCGCGTTCGGAAAGCTCGCCCGGCGCCCAGCCGGTGGCGAGGTCTTTTTCGTTGTCAGTTGTTGTGCCGTGAACGAAGTAGGTTATTTTCATCTATTGTTATAAATATTACCAACCTTTATTTTTGTACTCCGAAACGATATCGGGAAATTCTTTTTCAAATTGTTTCGTAACCTCTTCAAATATGGTTATGCCTTTAACTGGGGTGGGGGTTTTAATAAAAAGCGCAATCCAGTTCGCGGCATCTTCGAGAGTTTCCGCAATATAATCTGAAGAAACAAAAATAAACGGATGAATCCAATCTTCTATGGCTGTGCCTTGAAATACAACGTTCGATCGTCGATGGTGGGTGTTTTTCGGCAATACGGATACTACGGGTTTTTTGCAATATTTAGCGTAAAGAATCTCTTGAGCGGTGCCGGCGCCTATTTTGGAACTCGCATTTACAACAATTATGTCGGAGTTTTTAATAAGCCAGAGATCATGGCCAACAACTAATTCGGGACCGATCGTATCGCTTACTAAATCTCCGTGCAGAAAATTGGAATTCGGAATCGTAGCCCGAATTTTTTCTTCATATTCAATCTTCCAGTCTTTGAATTGTTTTCTAGCTTCGTCTCCTTTGGGTAAACTACCAAGAAGAGTTATCTTCACTGACATAGTTTTAATTATAACACCTAATTATTACGTTGCCCCGCTTTCGCTACGCTTCTTCGGGCATAACAAAATCTAAAAGGTGTTCCCTCGGCGAAACGCCTCGGGATGATTTAGAATCCAAAAAAATAAATGAGGTGAGCCCTCCTTCGCTAAAGCTACGGAAGGGCACAAGTTTTTCTAAGCTTATTTATAAGCTAAGAAAAACTTAGTGTTGCGGGGACAGGACTCGAACCTGCTCCGAGAGCTTATGGGGCTCCCAGGGTAACCCTTCCCCCACCCCGCGGGCGTATTATATTTTTATCCCTTAGAATTGTCAAAAAATAAATTTAGTGTAATCATACAGGAAATGGAAAAAAGAGCGGCAATAATAGGTTTTGGACGGGAAGGAAAATCGATTTTGAAGTTTTTGAAGAAATATCCAAGATTTAAAAACTATAAAATTGAGATTTTGGATAAAAAGGATGGAGAAAATTATCTAGATAATTTAGAACGATTTGAGGTAATTTTTCGCTCGCCAGGCGTGCCTTACAACCTACCTCAGTTAAGGGCGGCTAGAAAAGCGGGGGTGGAATTTTCGAGCGCCACGAAATTATTTTTTGAAAATTATAACGGCAAGATAATTGGCGTAACCGGAACAAAGGGCAAGGGCACAACTTCTACTTTAATTTACGAAATTCTTAAAGCCGGCGGATTAAGAGTTTTTTTGGCAGGAAATATTGGTAAATCGGCTTTGGATTTCCTGGCCGACCAAAAGAAATATCAGCTTGCGATACTAGAGCTTTCCAGCTTCCAACTTCAGGATTTAGAGGCATCGCCAGAGATAGCGGTGGTTTTGGATATATTTCCAGACCATCAAGATTCCCATTCGAATTTGAAAGAATACTACACAGCGAAAGCTAATATGGGAAAATTCCAGAAGAGAAGCGATAAAATTTTCTTTTTTGCGGACAACCAAAATAGCCGAAAATTAGCCTCAGAGAGCCCAGCGGTTAAATTCGCGGTGGATTATAAAAAATTTAATTTAGTTAAACAGAGCGAGATGAGAATAAGAGGTTTTCATAATTTCAAAAACGCGGCGATGGCGGAGGCGGTGGCTTCGCAATTCAGAATTCCAAAAGAAATAGTTATCGAAGTAATTAAAAAATTCACCGGACTCAAGCACCGGCTTGAATTCATAAAGGAAATAAAAATTTCGGAAAATAAAATCTTGAGATTTTACGACGATTCGGCTTCAACAAACCCACAAACTTCGGCGGCGGCGATTAAAGCTTTTCCTAGTGAGGGTAAGATTCTTATTGCCGGCGGGCAGGATAAAAATTTGGATTACGCTCCCCTAAATCAGGCGTTAAGGAAAGAAAAAATTGGTGCGGTAATTCTTTTAGGGGAAAATAAAAACAAAATCTTGACGGCAGTTAAGAGCGCTGGAGTAAAAACTCTTATGACTGATAATTTAGAGGCGGCGCTTCAGGAATCAATAAAAGAAGCCAAAAAAGATGAAACTAAAAAAATACAAAATATAATATTTTCCCCAGGAGCGGCCAGTTTTGATATGTTTAAAAACTATGCCGACCGGGGAGATAAATTCAAGCAAGCAGTTGCCGGAATTACAAAATTAATCAAGCAAACCTAAGTCCTGAAAAGTTTTGCGATAGATATCCAAAGCGCGTTCGGCGAGATCGCGGTTGATTTTGAAATCCGGTTCATGAACAATTCGATTTCTTAATTTATGAGCTTCCCAAACTTCTTCGATCATAGGCATTTGTTCGATTTTTATTTTTTTAAGCCGGTCGCCTAAACTTTCGCCCAGGTAGCCGGAAATTCGCAAAGCTTCGTCTAAAATTTTGTCGGCTTCAAGGATGGCGAGTTTTAAACTATTATCATCACCGGTAAAAAGATGATGCTCAACTTCTTTCCAAATTTTCAGTGAACGTTTTTTCGGCATATTCGAGCGCAAAATCACGTCTTTTATCCGATCAGTTCTATTGGACCACCAGCCAATTTTAATCGCGAAGTAAATTACAAAACTAATCATCGCGAGGGAAATTAGAATGCTAATGGCCTTAAATAAACCGCCATTTTGATCCCAAAAATTAGAGATTTGCGCCTGCCAAAAAACAAAGTGGGGATTTTGAGTTACGTCGGCGGTTAACTTGGAGATAAAGACGTCGGGTGTGGGCATGGTGTTTTGATTATAAACTAATTTGATTGGTGGATTTTTTCGTAAAACTGGCCGAGGCCGAGTATGTCGGCTTCGCGCCAAGCTTTGCCGATTAATTGAAAACCGATGGGGAGGGAGTTTTCTTCAAGAGGACGGCGGACCGGAATAGAAATTGACGGCAAGCCAGCAATATTCACCGGAACAGTGAAAATGTCAGAAAGATACATTGAAAGCGGATCGGAAATTTTCTCGCCGATTTTGAAAGCTGGTGTGGGAGTGGTTGGCCCTAAAATCACATCGACTTCTTTAAACGCCTTAACAAAATCGTCCTTTACCATTGAACGAACTTGCTGGGCTTTAGTATAGTAGGCGTCGTGGTAACCGGAGGAAAGAACAAAAGTTCCAAGAATAATCCGGCGCTTGGTTTCGGTGCCGAATCCTTCGCCCCGCTGGGTTAGATAAATATCCAGTAAATTTTTGGGTGAGCTTTGGCTTTTGATTCGGGAATATCTAATCCCATCAAACCTAGCTAAGTTGGCACTGACTTCGGCGGGAGAAATAATATAGTAACAAGAAAGAGCGTAGCGGGCGTGAGGCAAGGAAATTCTTTTGAATTCTATTTTTAAAGTTCGCAAATCGGAAATCACTTTATCAATCGCCTCTTCCACTTCTTTGGCAAGATCTTTTTTGAAAAATTCGTCAGGAAGACCAATGGTGAGCTTGGTAATTTTTTTGAAGTCGGGATTTAAAAGCTCCTTACCATAATTAACTTTGGCGGCGGTGGCATCAAGCGGATCTTCGCCCCTAATCGCGTCAAAAACAATAGCGGCGTCTTCGACGGTTTTTGTAATCGGGCCAATTTGATCTAGACTCGAGGCCATGGCGATTAGACCAGAGCGAGAAACAGCGCCATAGGTTGGTTTCAAACCAACCACCCCGCAGAAGGCCGCTGGCTGGCGGACTGAGCCGGCGGTATCGGATCCGAGAGAAGCAACAGCCTGATCGGAGGCAACGGCGGCGGCCGAGCCACCAGACGAACCACCAGGAACGCGCTGATTATCGTAGGGGTTGTAGGTTATGTGAAATCCAGAATTTTCCGTCGAGGAACCCATCGCAAATTCATCAAGATTGGTTTTCCCTAGAAAAATTGCCCGTTCAGATTTTAATTTTTGAATTACGCCGGCGTCATAGCTGGCAGTGTAGTTTTCTAAAATTCTCGAACCAGCGGTGGCCGGCAAATTTTTAATAAGAATGTTGTCCTTGATGGCCAACGGGACGCCAGCGAGCACGCCAAGTGGTTCATCTTTAGCGAACGCCAAATCAACTCGTTCGGATTCCTTGATGGCGTTTTCTTCGTTAAGGCTTAAATAGGCACCAATGCGCTTGTCCGTCTCTTTTATAAAATTAAAAAAGGCTTGAGTGGCTTCAAGAGCGGTAAATTCTTTTTTTTGAAGCCCTTCGCTGTATTTTTTGATTGTTAAATTTTTGAGATCGAAAGATGGCATGGATTAAAGAAGAAGAATAGAGAATTTTGATTTAAGATTTAAGAATAAAAAACTATTACTCAAAGACTGGAGGGATTTTAAGATAACCGCCTTCGGTTTCGGGAAAGGCGTGGACGCCCGAACTTAAATTGGTGTTTTTTGATGAATCATCTTCCCGAAAAATATTCCTAAGAGAAGTGCCACCAGCCATTGGGGAAAAACCAGAGACGTCGAGAGTTTGAAGTTCGTTAAAGTAACCAAGAATATTTTGAAGGTCCTTCAGTAATTTTTCCTCTTCCCGTTCGGTCAGATTTAGACGAGCCAAGCTGGCAATGTGCTTCAGCTCTTTTTTATTAATAATAGCGGCCATTTCGTTGAATTTTAACGATTTTGACGCGAAATTGCAAAAAAAATAGGTCTCGGATTTTTTACCCGAGACCCAACTCCTAGAATACGACGTATTACCGACCAAGGTTGATGCGCAACCCGACTAGTAATTTAGGATCTTTCCCCTCTGTGCCGAAGACAGCATTACTCCAAAGAAGCGCGGCCCAAAATTCAAATGTTGCTTTTGAATCAAGGTCGCCGATAACCTTTGGGCCAATTCCCGAGAATCTCTCAATTAGAAATCCGAGGCGTATTGAATATTCTTGAGGATTGAAAAGACTAGCATCAATCCGGTATGAATATCCATATTCATTCTTATCTCCGACTTCTCCAGTCGCCAAAAGATAGAAATCAGATGAATCGCTTCCTAATTGAACTAATCCGGCACCGAAATACCGGGCATTTTTGAAACGGCTAATTATCCCGCCGCCGCCGACTCCTACTCTAATCCAGGGAATTGAGTGGGATTGCCAGTAGCCACCTCCGTAACCCTTGACTGAGTCATCGGAAACACCGGAAATTCTAAGGAACCCACCAAATCCCTTATCACGATAATCGTTGTAGAAAAGGATTAAATTTCCTTGCGCTGACGGTTTCACTCCTTCATTAAAGACGCCAACGCCTTCTACATAACTTCCGAAGCCGATATCTCCTTTTATTGGAGATACTACGGAGACAACTAGAACGAGTAAAAATACCAGTGACGATACTTTCATTATGAACCTCCTGTTAGATTTTCAAGTTACACGTTTTACTAGTTCTGTTTTAACAAAATACAGAGAAGCATACAAGTAATAAGCCGCGCAATCGGCGAGTTTATTACCACGACTTATCTTGTTAATTGCTATCTCCCCTTCCTTACGTTATTGACTTATATTGTGTTCCCTCGTCGGTCGTTTAAGGCGACCTCACTCGGGATGATTGAATCACTAAATCCTCCGGCAATTGCCGGATTATTAAGTGATTCTAATCAGCGGAGCGTACGGGCGCTTCGCTATTCGAACGCGCTCACTCCGTTCGCTTCTCACAACCTCTCGGTTTTGAGTAATTTCCTACACGGGAAAACTTCCGTTTTCCCGACCCCTTTCCCGTTCGAATCCTTAATAAACTCACTATGTTACAAAAAAGGATGCTCCTTACGAGTATCTTTTTGTAAATGCGGAGCGTACGGGATTCGAACCCGTGGTCTCCTCCGTGACAGGGAGGCGTGTTAACCAGGCTACACCAACGCTCCAGTTCGTACAGACAATTATTGTCGGAATAGGAAAATTTGTAAACCCCCATGATACTCTTAATTAATAGAAATAATTGTTAATTTTTTTATTTCACCCTGTGTATAAAAATTGGAATAAAATAATACAAAAAAGAGTTATAATAAAGGCAATAAAAGTCGTCGAAAAACGCTAAATAAAAAATGTCTAAAAAAATATTTTTGGTTTTGTTGACTGTAGTGAGCATGGTGATTATTCCAATTGGAACCAAAGCTCAACAACCAGAGTCGTTAACGTCGGTTGATTGTTTTGATTTTTATAAATTTGGAAGTGTTCAGATAAATATCAGCCCCAAAATTACAAAGTCGCTCTCGGGAACTGATATGGATTTTTCGATAGGGGTAGCCAATGAAAATACCTATCCTATTGTTGACGGATCGGTTTATATAAAAATTTTTCAAAAACAAAAGGATTTGAAATTAGCCCAAAAAAACGGCGACTTTTTGATTGATCAATTTTTTGTAAAGGAAGGAATGACCTTAGACACACGGCAAGCGACGAGTTTTGATTTTAGTTGGAAAATTCCGGCTTGGGCACCAGAAGGAGATTATTTGGCGGTAGCTTATTTCCAATCAGCTAAAAAGTTTAATTTAATGGGCCTGACTTTTACAGACGATATAAAGGGCAATCAGGTTGGGTTTAGTATTGCTAGTGATTTCAAAAATTCAGTGGCGTGGGATAAAAATGGAGTAAAAATAAACGATAAAGATTATCTGTTTGCGGCGCCGATACCCCGACTAGGAAAAGATGAAAAAATAAAAATAAGCGCGCCACTTAAAAACCCAACAAAACAAAACCAGAAGGCGGAAATTTCTTTTGATGTTTACTTCTGGGATGGACTTTTGAGTTCTCAAAGAGTGGAGACAAAACAGGAAACGGTAGATTTAGCGCCAGGCGAAACAAAAACGGTAACCTATGAACTGACGGACAATAAATACCCAGCATATTTTTTGGTAGCGAAATCAAAATGGAATGATTTTTCTTCGATTATTAATGTCCGTTTTGCAAGGGAAGGAATTGACCGACCGCGAATAAATTTTCCAGCCTTAACCAAGTTTCCACTTAAAAAAGGGGAAACAGCTACTATTTTTTCTTGCATTCATGATGTTGGAACTGCCGGAGTGGTAAGTGGAAGATTAGAAATAAAATTACTTGATGAGAAAGGAGCGATAATAAAAAATTCGACATATAGCGGAGATATTACCGATGGGATGATGGGTTTTAAAACTGATTTTACCGCTCAAAACGATCTTGATGTTGCCACAATAAAAGCCTCGCTTTTCGACGCTCAAAATTTATTAGTGGATGAAGTTGAAATGAAATATAACTGCCAAGAGATAGATCCGGCGAAGTGCTCAAATAAAGGAACTGAGCCAGTTTCCAGTTCTTCTGATTCATCTTCAACAAAACCAATTTTTGGAGATTCAAGTTATTGGATTTATGGTTTGATTGGAATCGGAGCAGCAATTATTATTGTGATATTTATATTGATTAGAAAAAGAAAAAGGAATGATTACGTGAATATGGGAGAGCCCCAGAATGACTCTTCTGGTGGGATGACGAACACCACTGCGACGGGAATGAAGATTTTGTTTTTCCTTATTTTTTCCGTTTCCTTAATTCTATCTGGCAGCAGTAAAGCAGATGCCGCTCAGAGTTACACCTATACATTTAAGCCGGCCGGCAGCGTTGAATTCGGCGGTTCTCTAAATCCAATTATGCATGGCTTAGTATCCTTCAAATTAGACCAGCCTTTTTACCAATTTACTTATACCGCTAAGGTAATCGATAAAGCTGGAAATGATATACAAAGCAGCACCGTGAATACTGGATCTTGGGTGGTTTTTTCCGCTAACCCAAGCGATTTTTTGCCAAGCGGCTCTCAAACCGCTTATTGGTTTGGATCAGGAGGTTTTTATGACAGCCCTTATGGATATTGGTTGCCCGGAGCTCCACAGAAAGGAACCTGCGAAGCGCAGGACTATATTATCAGCAGAGGTGCTGGCGGAAAGATTTTCAAGTTTTTTACACCATTATCAGCTAATCCCCCGCCCGTTACGATAGCCATAACAAACAACCCAAATACCGCGCTTACTAAGTGTTCTGATTCGGCGAATGGATATATTAAAACTTGTTTTGTTAGTAAAAATAGCGGTGGGGGGAGTGTAAAAGCAACGGTGAGTTTTGGCGCGACCACGGCTAAGCAATATCTGGAATATTTCGTAGATAGTGTTTGCCGAAAATATCCTCAAACAATAGGGGGGGCATTGGCGCCTGGTGTGAGCGCTACTCCCTTCTTGATAAATGTGCCGGCAAGAAGCTTTAACCTTAGCTTCAAGGCTATTGGCGGTAGCGCAACAACTACTGATTATATTTTGCCGCCGGAAATACAGGGGCCGACAGTGGGAAAACCCGGCCAAGCTTATACTTTCACGACCTTATCTAGCTCAACGATTACAAGTGATATCACCTATAATTTTTATTGGGATCAAAAAACAACTGTAAATGATTTCCGGAAGGTCTCCTCAACACAAGAAGCATCTACAAATCGAACCTGGGCTACAACCAGCTCGTCGCCATTCACACTTTATGTACAAGCAGTTTCTCAAGTTTCTGCGACTACAACTTTAGTGTCGGGTTGGGGCGTCCATGAAATTCGCATATTGGATAACGCAACCTGTTTTCCAGCTGATTACTGGACGGCTTGCAGCCGATCTTGCGGCGGAGGAAAGAAAAATCTGATTCATATCGGCGCTGATTGTTCCTCTTCGGTTTCAAGCACGGTGGCTTGCAACACCCAAAAATGCGGAACAACAATTATCGAGGTGCCACCGGGATAGCAGCAAAGTGATAGATGATAGATGAACAATAAAAAAATCACTCCGCTTAGCGGGGTGATTTTTTATGAGACTTTAGCTTCAAACAATTAAATCAAGAAATTCGGCTTCGTTTATGATTTTAACATTTAGTTGTTTCGCTCTTTCTTGCTTTGAGCCAGGATTTTCTCCCGCAACAACGTAATCCGTTTTTTTACTCACCGATTCAGAAATTTCTCCACCTTGGCTTCTGATTTTCTCTTTAGCTTCATCGCGGCTTATTGATCTTAGTGTTCCGGTTAAAACGAAAGTTCGGCCGGAGATAACGGTGTCGAGTTTTGAGTGGTGAGTTTCAGCGGTTTTAATTTTAATTCCAGATTGGTCAAGTTTTTTTAGAAACTGGATGTTTTTCTTGTCGGCAAACCACCGGTGAATACTCTCGGATACTTTTGGACCGATATCGGGCACTGATTGAATTTTCTCAAGGGTTAAATTCTGACAATGTTCACTTAATTCGCTTATGGTTTTTACGGGAAAGTATTTTGCTAAGGCCAAAGCAGTTTCTTCACCAACATGAAGAATGCCTAAGCTGTAAATAAATCTCGGGAGAGTTATGATTTTCCGATTATTGATTTCTCTAATGATATTCGAAGCAGATTTTTCGCCGAAACGCTCAAGCGTAGCGATATCCCCTTCTCGAACAGTAAAAATATCGGCGGCATCAATAATTAAACCTTCATCTAAAAAACGATCAATTATTTTCGGACCCAACCCTTCGATATTAAACCCGCCGCGAGAAACAAAGTGATAAAGCGATTCTTGAAGTTTGGCAGCGCAATTTTTATTCGAGCAACGATAAATCACTCCATCCCGAATAACTTTAGAACCGTCAACGGGACAGGTTGCGGGAAATTTAAATTCTGACAGCCGGCCAACACGCAAATCTTTGAGCACTTTGGTTATTTTTGGAATAACGTCACCCGCCCGGCTGACAATTACAGTATCCCCTATTCTTAGGCCTAAACGTTTTATCTCATCGGCATTGTGGAGTGTGGCGTGAGTGATGGTGATTCCGCCAACCTGCACCGGACGCATAATCGCCACTGGGGTTAGCGCGCCGGTGCGGCCAACCTGAACCTTGATGTCTTCAACAACCGTCGCGGCTTCACGGGGCGAGAATTTATAGGCAATCCCCGCTCGGGGCGCTTTGCCGATGGTTCCCGCTTTATCTGAAAGGCGGTTATCATTCAAAGAAATAACAACGCCATCAATTTCGTAGGCAAGATGTTCACGATTTTTCTCCCATTGTTTTTGAAATTCAAAAACCTCGGTTAAAGATTTAACAATTTTGCCTTCGGGATTAGTTTTGATTCCTAATTTATTTAGTTTTCTATATTCGGAAGAGTGGGTGGGAAAAAGTTCGTAATGATTTTTAGAATCATCAACGATTCCGTAGGCAAAAAAATCAAGTTTTCGGCTGGCAGTAATTTTGGGGTCAAGCTGACGCAAGGACCCGGCGGCGACGTTTCGGGGATTGGCGTAAAGTTTCTCACCTTTTTTTTCTTGTTCCCTATTGATTCGGGCAAATTCTTTTTTAGTTAAGAAAACCTCACCCCGAACGATAAATTGTTCGGGAATTTCTAATTTCGAATTTCTAATTTCTAATTTAAGAGGGATGGCATCAACAGTTTTTAAATTTTGAGTAATATCCTCGCCAATTAAACCGTCACCGCGGGTGGAGCCCTGAACGAAAATTCCATTATTATAAATAAGCTCTACGGCGAGACCATCCATTTTGAGGTCGCAGTAGTATTCGAGAGAATCAAGAATAGAGAATTTAGAATCGGGAAGTTTTCCGAGGTAATTTTGAAGGCGTTCGAGCCAATCTTTGATATCTTCTTCCGAGAAGGCATCGTTTAGGGAGTTCATCCGCCGGATAGAATGAGTAACTTTTTTAAATTCCTTGAGCGGTTCTCCGCCAATCCGCTGGGTTGGCGAGTCTGGCGTGACAAGATCGGGAAATTTTGTTTCAAGATCAAAAAGTTCCTTTTTCAAGGAATCCAGGGCTTCGTCGGGAATTAGGGATTGATTTAAAACGTGATAGGCGTAGCGATATTTACTTATCTCTTCCTGCAATTTCTTAATTCTTTCACGAGCTTGTTGTTTGGTTATTTCCATCTTGCGAGTAAAGATTTTTAGGGGGTGAAGCACGGACTGAAAAGTTCATGAACAACTGTGTTGGTTAATAAACTTGATAACCCATTAAAGTTATTGGCTAAAAAAAGATCAGAAGAAGTGGTAACAATATTATCCTGCAAATTTGTGTAGTAACCACCATCAACGCCAACCTTCACGGCCATAACCCTGATTTGATTAGCTTTCGCAAAATCAGCCTTTATTTTAGCGGCGGCCATAAGAGCAGGGTAATTTGCCGGTGGGGATGGCCTTTGTCCGGTTATTATAAGTATAGTGCCTTGAGTTCCCGGACGCCCGTTGCTCAGAAGGTGAGTCGTGGCGCCATCAATGGCATTGGCTAAATTAATTTGTGTGTTAGGAAAATCACCCAAATTAAAATTAGTAATAATTCCAGTATCAACGGTCGAGGAGACGCCAGAGAGGGGAAAATCTGTTACGGTAGTGTTGGCGTAACTAAGACCACCAATGTAGACATGACTACTTGAAGCAAAAACACCAACTGCAAAATTATGAATGGCATTTTTGTATGTTGTACGCTCCGCGGCTCCAGAAATAGTGTCGCGTTCTTTTTCCATTACCAACACTAAATCTGGATTACAAGTAGAAAGGAAGATAGTGGCTAAAAAAGCTCTTTTGGAACTTCCGGCGAGACCGATTACTTTAGCTTGAGGAGGAGGAGAGCTAGTGGTGATGGAGAAACTAGAACCATTAGTAAAAATCGGGGTGGTTAAATCGGGATTTTTATAGTAGTTATAAAGCCACCAGTCGGTGCCGGCATCGGCGGCGAAAATGGCTTTGTTAGTGTTGGCAAAATCGCCGGCGCTGTGGACTTGGTACGACATTAAAAGAGCGGCAATAATAGCGACGCTTAGCAAGACACCGTTTAGAACCATGACAGTCAAAATCATGGTTTGGCCGGTTTGAAAATTTTTTGTTTTGAAAAACATTTTGATTTAGTTTAGTAGATTAAGGAAGAAAGTTGCGACTACTCACGGTGGTTTGGATAAAGATTGTTTTTACACCACTACTGGCGCCGGTCGGACGGATTCCTAGAAACAATCGAATACGAGGTGAGTAAGGTGACAAGTTAAAAAAATCAATAATATCAAATGTGAATAATTCAACGGACACGCTGTCATCGGTAACTTGCTGGGCGGGATTAAGATCAACTTTGCGATAAATTGATTTTCCCATTAATTTATAAGTAATTTCTTCGCCTTGGGAATTAGCAAAAGAAATTTCACCGGGATTAAGGACTTGAAAGCCACTGCCCGTTCGCATTTCCCGGCTCATTTTTTCTATCATGAAACTGATATTGCTATTTACGGCAATAGTCGCTAGAAGCTGGCGATTAGTTTTGAGCCCTCTAGTAAAACCGCCAACAACGATGGTGATGACAACTAGAAAAAGAGCGATACTTACTAAAAGCTCGACTAAGGTGGAACCATTTTTTTTGATTAGAAAATTCTTATTCATGGAAAAAATTAGTAAATCCGCCAATTATAGAAATAATCTTCTAATTTTATTTCTTTAGTTACACCGCCCTTGCCGATCCATTGAACGATGGACTCCGCTTTAATCCATTTACCAGGAGAACGAGTGATGACAATGGTCCGGTAGAAATGGGAGGGATTGACTGGAGCTGGATAAGTTTGATAATAACCACCACTGACTTCGTCAAAGTCCAGAGGATTGGTACTTCGAACGCCGACGTCACCAATTCTTTTCCCAGGATTTTTACCATCTTGAGTATTTGAACCTATTGGATCGTCAGCATCAAGCGGATCAAAATAACTCACTTCATAAGCGCCGATTGAAAAGTCTTCGTCGAAAGAAGCAGGAGAAGAGGTGCTGTTGCGTCTTGAAATATTGGTGTCAACGAGATTTTTTACAATCTCTATCCCCTCACCGGCTAAATAGGTGGCGATATTTTGGTCAGAGACAACATTGCCTAGGCTGATAGAATTATCCAAGAGAGATAGAACGGCAAAAAAAGCGACCGAGAGGATGCCGAGAGCGACGAGAGCTTCGATTATAGCCTGGCCACTATTTTTCTTTTTGTATTTTATTAATTTCATTTTATCAGTAGAAAAAATTAAAAAAATCAGCTCAAGTTAATTAAAAACTCAAGTAACCATTTTGACTTACCGTGACTGTTCCCTTAATTGAGGGCGAGGATTTGGCTTCGAGATCGATTCCTAGAGATGAAAATGAATTTCTACTGTTGGCTGAATCGAACAGCGCAACATCAAGATTAGGGGGAATAAATATTGCGTAGAGCAACCCATCTGTTGGATGAGGGGAAATTTTTATATTTTTGTCTATTTTTTGAGGATAACCATCAACGTAAGTTATGGGAACAGATGCGTTTATGGTTAATAGACTCAATACGTCTAAACAAGAGAAGGTGGCGGTTTTATTGATGAAAAAAATCGAAAAAGTTTGATTCGTGTAGTTCACCTCAAAACCGTAAGCGCAGGGTGGAGGCAGAGACGCCGGTTTGGTGTAGCCGGTTATAGCCAGGGCCTTAGTCTTAGAAATACTTTCAGCAATTTTTACTTTCTCACTGTTTAATAAAATGAGTTGGCGGCTTTCTTGGCTGTAGGATATGGCGATTCCGGCAAGAAGCAGAGTAATTCCAAGAACAACCATTATTTCGACAAAAGTAAACCCTTTTAAATAAGATTTAAGGTGATCCTCTTTCGCCGAGGCTTCGGTGGATAAGTAGGTTTCAGTTTTTCGATGGAATCTGGATACCATGATTTGAGAATGAGCTTAGATGGTTCATAACCATTTTACCACACCCATAGGAAATAGAACGAAAATACCCTACGGTACACTAAAATTTTATTACAAACTTAGAGGGCGAAAAGCTGAAAATAAAATCCGATAATATCATGTCCAAAGAGAAAAATAAGGATCGAAGCAATGGCTAAAAACGGGCCAAAGGGAAGAAAGCTTTTTAGTTTCTTTCTTTTGGAAATCATAAGCGGCAAGCTAATAAGCGAACCGATAATAAAAGAAACGGCGGTGATAATAAGAATATCGGGCCAGCCGAAAATTGCGCCCAAAGCGATGGCGAGTTTTAGATCGCCAAGGCCCATTCCCCGGCCAAAAGTCGCAAAAATTATGGCGCCGAAAAAAAGCCCGCCGAAAAGCAGGGCAATCCCGTGGTTTAACCAGATATTAGTTTTAAAACCTAAAAGGGCGCTATAGGAACCCAGAAAAGAACCGCCGACGAGGCTAAAATCAGTTCTTGCTAAAATAATTAAAACTATCCCTAAGATAACTAAGAAAATATTAATTTCATCGGGAATGATTTTGAGGCGAATATCAATTAAGGAAAGAAGAAGAAGAGCGGAGAAAGCCACTATAAATAAAATAGCTAGCAAGTAAAGATAAATGGGATCACCGGCAATATCTTTGAAACCGGAGTTTGAAAATACAATTTTGAATTTTGAGGAAAAAATAAAAGCGGGGACGAAAACAAAAATAAGACCGGAGATTAATTCAACAAGCGGATACTGCCAACTGATTTTTTCATGACATTTACGGCAGCGGGCGCGGAGAAATAAAAAGCTAAATAAAGGAATAAGCTCAAACCAGTTGAGCTTATTCCCGCATTTCGGACAAGCAGAACGCCCGCCCAAAACGCTTTTATTCAGAATAAATTTTTCAGGATTATATCTTAGGGAGATTACGTTGATAAAACTCCCGAAGGCCAATCCTAGAATAAACAACCACAGAGAAATCATAAGGTATGAATTCGGAGGTATTTAGGAGCCAATACAATAATTGAATGTAGCGGCATTGCAGTCAACGCCAAGTGTAGCGGCAGGAGCTGGACTGCTGGCTATTATACTATTTGCTTCCTCTAATTTAACGCCGAGGACATATTGTGTGTTATCCGCGTTGGTTCCATAATCCATGTTGACGTTATCGGCTGGCATATTAGATAAACTCGGCAATACGGCAACCATATTAGCTCTCAGATCGTTATAGGTAGCTGGCAAACTAGCCGTTACTGTACAACCAGCGCCACCGCCAGGATAATGCCCACAAGTAGTGAAATATAATTCCAAACCGTTGCGGATTTGCGCTAGCTCGGAGATTTTCTTTGAGTCCCTGGCTTTGACCCGACTACCGCCCAAACCAATAATGGCGACTGAGGCCAAGATGCCGATAATAGCGATAACGATTAGAATTTCGATTAGAGTAAACCCTTGTTTAGATTTAATTTTATTCATTTGTTATTTAATTAATTTAAAGTTAATAATCTTCTCCGACCTTTTAAACGTTTATTTTATTATACCAAATCAAGCTAAAAAGTTAACCGGCAAAGCTAGTAGTTAAATCGTATAGAGGAATCAAAATCGAAGCGAAAAGAAGGCCTACTAAAAGACCAACACCAACCATGAGAATGGGTTGGATTAGATCAACAATGTTATTGACAACATTATCGGCTTCGCGGTTATAGAAACTAGACAACCGGCCAAACATTTTTTCAAGCTGGCCAGTGGATTCCCCGACCGCAATCATTTGGGTAACTAGAAGCGGAATGTGGGTGGGATAATTTCCTAAGGCCTGGGAAAGGGTTTCTCCTTGCCGGACACGTTCAGCAACATCACGAAAAAGATCGGAATAAACAGAGCTCTCGACGGTGCGGCTGACAATTTCAAGCGACTGAGCGAGAGGGACGCCGCCTTTAAGCAAAATACTGGTAGCGTTCGCAAAACGGGTCATAGTAATGGGAAGAAAAACTTTTTTTATAATGGGAAGGCGAATTTTCAATTCATCAATAATAGCTTTTCCCTCCGGACTTTTTGCGTAGTCCAATAGGACTATAGTGCCAATCATAAAAATGATGCTAAGAGCCCACCACCAGTTTTGAAAAAGTTCTCCCGAGCCGATAAGAATTCTAGTAAAAAGAGGTAATTTAACACCACTTTCTTTAAAGATGGGACTTAGTTGAGGAAAAACAGTGGTAAGCATAATTATGACAACCACCACAAAGAGACCGATTACGATTCCGGGATAAATAAGCGCGGAGCGGGCTTTAGAAATTAAAATATCTTCCTTTTCGATGTAGTCGGCTAAAAAACCGACAGTTTCATCCAGGTTGCCGGCAACCTCGGCGGTGCGGACCATGTTCACAAAAAATTCAGAAAATATAGCGCCTTGACGCTCCAAGGATTGAGAGAAAGACAGACCGGCATCAATATCTCCGGTAATTTGAAAAACAGCTTCCTTGAGGGTAGGTTGGCTGGTTTGTTCATAAAGGGTTTGGAGAGCCATATTTAATGGCAATCTTGCTTCGAGAAGGGTGGCCAGCTGGCGGGTAAAAATAACCATATCCTTTCTTTTCACCCGCCCGAAATAACCGCTTAAATTAGAAAACCAATTGGCTTTTTCCGCTGATTCCATAGAAAGGATGAATAGGTCGTGACTGACTAAAATATTTACAGCGGCGTCTTTAGACCCCGCCTCCACAAAACCGACCTGCAACTCCCCTGTTCTATTTTTTGCTTGGTATTTAAACTTCATCTTCTTCTGTGAACTTATAGAAAAAAATCTCTAAAACAAAAATGAGGACCCGTGTGTTATATTTTTTCCAAAAGAATTCTTAGCTCGGCCGGATTTAATGAATAAAGTTCAGCGGTTTCAATGGAAACTTGCTTCTCTTTCACTAGTTTAGCCAAGGAACGATTAAGACTAACCATGCCTTCTTGGAGAGAAGTTTCAACTACGAGATCAGTTTGATAAACTTTACGCTCGCGGATTAAATTACGAATAGCGGGATTCATAATCATAATTTCGGCTGCTGGCACCCGACCACCGCCTAAACGCGGGATGAGACGAAGAGAAACGATGGCCACGAGTGTGGCGGCAATTTGAGAAATAATCTGCCCTTGTTGTTCAGGAGGGAAAGAGTCAATAACCCGGTCAATGGTTTGAGAAGCGGAATTAGTGTGGAGCGTCGAAAAAACTAGGTGACCGGTTTCAGCGGCGGTCATGGCGGTGGAAATAGAACTCGCATCGCGCATTTCACCAACCATGATTACGTCTGGATCTTGGCGAAGAATCGTTCGAAGGCCAGAATGGAAATCTTCGGTGTCGTTCTCAACTTCCCGTTGAGAAATAATCGAACGATCTTGAGTAAAAAGATATTCAATCGGATCTTCAACCGTAATAATGTGTTCGGTCCGGCTGTGATTGATTTCGTCGAGGATGGCAGCAAGGGTGGTGGATTTGCCGTGGCCGGCAGGACCGACAAGGAGAATAAACCCTTGAGAAAGCTTGGCAAAATCGTGGAGAATTGGCGGAAGACGAAGTTCTTCAATGGAACGAATTCTTGTTGGAATTAAACGGAGAGCGGCGGCCATATAGCCGCGCTGAAAATAAACATTGACCCGAAAACGAGCTTTGTCTTCTAAGCTATAAGCAAAGTCTAATTGTTTTTCCCTTAAGAAACGCTCTTTTTGTTCTGGAGTAAGGAGAGCAGAAATCAGACCCTCGGCTACCTGAGGGGTAACAATTATCTCTTGTTGAAGAGGGACTAAAACACCGTCAATACGAAGGGTTGGCCGGCGACCGACGGCAATATGAAGATCGGACGCGCTTTGTTTAGCGGTGGCGATAAGAAGCTCTGTAAGTTTTTCGGTGTAGTTATCCATTGATATTAACTATTTTATCACGGAATTAAGATTCTAAATAGGAAAATTATGCTTCTCCCGTCTCCCGGATTACTTCTTCAATCGAAACAATACCGGCGAGCGCTTTTAGAACCCCGTCTTGACGGAGGGTAATCATCCCCTGCGCGATTGATTCTTTCTTGATTTTTTCGGAGTTGAAATCAGTATTAATTATTTCGGCCAGCGGCTTAGACATTGATAGAACTTCAAAAATTGCGATGCGACCAATTACTCCTTTATTTTTACACTTGATGCAACCGGGGGCGTGATAAATTTTGTAGGGAGGAGAATAATCAGAAATTAATTCCCCGGATAAATTAATAAGAGAATCTTTTATTATTTCTTGAATTGGCTGAGAAGCTTCTTCGGCTGATTTACAACTTGGGCAAAGAACAGAAACAAGTCTCTGGGAAACCATTAGATTGAGCGCAGAGGGAAGGAGGAATGGCTCGACTTTCATATCGATTAGGCGGGGAATAACACCAATGGCGTTATTGGTGTGAATAGTGGAAAGAACAATATGACCGGTGAGAGCGGCGTGGACCGCGAGGCCAGCTGTTTCGTTGTCGCGAATTTCACCAACCATAATTACATCGGGGTCTTGGCGAAGAATCTGACGCAGACCAGAAGCAAAATCATAACCGATTTCGGGACGCATCTGGGACTGATTAACACCGGAAACAAAATACTCTACTGGGTCTTCCAGGCTAACAATATTTATTTTTTCATTATTTAAAGTTTGAAGCAGGGCATAAAGCGAGGTGCTTTTTCCAGAACCAGTCGGTCCAGAGATTAGAACCATGCCAAATGGCTTCTTAAGGCCGTCTTTAACTTTTTCCAAGTTCGGCCCCATTAGACCAAGTTGATCAAAGTTTTTAAGGCCAATGGCTTGATCTAAAATACGAATAGCAACTTTTTCGCCCAAAGGAGTCGGAAAAGTGGAAACACGAAAATCGATGTTTCGATCGAATATCCTACTTCGAAAACGGCCGTCTTGGGGAATTCTGTTTTCGTCAATCTTTAAGCTGGAAATAACTTTTACCCGCGAGATAACCGGAGAAGATAATTCTGAGGGTAAAGAAGCGGCTTCTTGCAGCTCACCATCAATTCGGAAACGAACACGAAGATAATTCTCTTGCGGCTCAATATGAACGTCAGAGGCTTGGCTTTGAACGGCTTCTTTGAGGGTATCAGCGACAATTCTGATTACCGGCGCTTCTTCGTTAATGCCGGCTGTTTCATCTAATCGGACAATTTTTCGATTTGAATCGCCTTTAATATTTAGAGACTGGACCGCGGATTTTATTTCACTTCGATAGGGAGAATATTTCCGGAGAATTTCTTGCCAGTCGCCGTAGGACATCAAGTAAATTCCTAAATCTAAGCGATTGCGGCGGGCAATAAATTTCAAGACTTCTTGAGCTTTTAGATCTTCGGGATGAAGCATCCCAACGATAAATAAATTATCTTTTTTTGTGATTGGCGCCACGCTATAAGTGCGGACGGTTTCTTCTGGAATTAAGGATAGAAGACTGTCATCGTAATTATCAAAATCAATTTTTTGAAATGGAATTTTAGATAGACCGCTCTTAAACTCGGCGACTTTTACATCATCGACAATTCGGCGCTCGTGAATAATTTCCTCTATGGCCCGACCAGAAAGAAGAACCTCTTTTTTCAGGCGCTTTGAGGTGGCTTCGTCGATTAATCCACTATTTTCTAATCCCGTTAAAAATTGGTCTTCGTTCATTTAAACAAGCTGTTTTTTGACAGTTCCTTTGTATTAATGATATCACAATTCCACTTTTTGAGGCGGGGAGAAACGGCCTATAACGGAAGGAAGGGATTGGAACGGCTAATGTTCGCTTCATTAGAGGGATTAACAAAAACCTGCAGGGAGGAAAAAATCGGATTTTGAATAATTTCTTGAGTATCTAATTTCCTTATGGTTAAAAAATCGTTGGTGTCTTCGAGCTCGGGAGGAATTATTATTTCGATAGAATCAGGATTTTGAAAAAAAACATAATAAGCAGCCAGGGCGACGACGACAATTAAAATCAGCCAGCTTAAAACCATCAAAAATCCTCCCCTCTTTTTTTCTTCTTCAATAATTATAGCCATAGTGTTTGAATAAAATTTTTATGGTTTAGGCGCTTTGGTAATAGGTCTCGGCTGTAATATCAAAACTATAGATTTGAAGAGATTGTTTTGCGTTATTAGAACCGGAAGATGGGCTAATGCTGACGTTTCTCACATCAAAAATGAGAATGTTTTTCTCGAGATTTCTAATAAATCCTTTTAAATTCTCGTAAGTGCCAATAAGTTTGATATTTACAGAAATAGAGTTAAGTTGTTTTAGGATATTTTTTTGGGTTCCAGAGGCGTTGGCAATGGGCTGGCCGATACCATTATTCTTGTTTAGAATTTTCGGTTCGGAAAAACCGAGGGATTGAAGCGATAAAGAATTCATCTCAGCTAAACTGCTTATATTTGTTATTATTCCGTAGGTATCGGCTCCGATTGGAAGAGATTTAGATATTTGTTCTTGATCCTTGCTCATTTCGTTAAAATTACGGATGAGTTTTTGGATACCATCTAAAGCCTCTCTTTGACTAGCAACAAATTTAGTTTCACTCGCAACTTGATTACGAAGATCTTTAACTTCTATGTAGGCTGGCTGGCCGAAATTCAGGTAGGTAATTATAGCCGCCGCCACTAACGCCAAAGAAAAAATCATACTAAATATTCTTTTTCCTGACTGTTTCATGGTTGAGGTAGTTCCGTAATTTTCTTGAAAAAATTCGGACCAGTCAGAAGAGAGAGATTAAAACCCACAATTCCTTTTTCACCAACAGTGGTGTTGGTGATGGTAATTTTTTTTAATGAACCTTGATTTACTAATTTTTGGAGTTGAAAAACTTGCTCCGAAACGTCATTCATGCTTTTCCCAGTCGCTTTAAGAGAAATTTCCCCTTTGGCTACGTCAAAATGCATATCACCAAAGAAAACATTAACTTGGGTATTTTTTTCGAGCCAATCAAAAAATGGCGACGGCTCTACGTGATTTAATAAAATAGGGTCTTTAAGATTCTGAATCTGGGAGTAAAGAGTAATTACCCTACTTTTGTCTTCTTGTTTAATTTTATCTTGAAAACTTTTTAACTCATTTCTTAATTCGTCGAGCTGAGATTGGCGAATAGGTTTATAGCCAAAGTTTAGTCCGAGATAGAAAATTAAACTTATAATAAAAAGAAAGGTGCAAAACATAAGCAATTGCCCAGAAATCCCGGGAGTTTGCACCGGGGCGCGGGACATTTGATCTGTTACTTGTTGAGGGAGCATTAATTTAAAAAATTCTAAAGGTTTTGAATGGCGGTTTTAGGTGAATTCCCTGAGGGCTAGACCAAGAGCAACACTCATTAACGGATTCAATTCGCCGACTAGGAGCTCAATAGAGGAAGGATAACTGAATTTGGAAAACGGAGCGGCTTTGACGACGGGAAGATTAAAGTCTTTTTCAAAATATTTTTCGATACCAACTAAATTCGCCCCGCCACCGGAAAGGATAATTCTTTCTATCTTAGCGGTACCGGGAAACTGGCTCTCGTAATTAAACTGGGCCTTTCTGACTTCATTAATTATAACATCCAAAAACGGCAGCATAATAGTGGATAATTCGTAGTTGGGACCAAGATTAATAATACCATGTTCTTTTTTTAGTTCTTCAGCCCGAATGGGACTGATATTCAAACTAGTAGCAAGAGCTTGGGTCAAGGAAGCACTAGCATAATCACTCTGGCTATTAAACCTGACTTGGCCATTACTGACAAAAGAAATATCAGTGGAAAGCGAACCGATATCAACGATAATGGTTTGAGTGGGATCACCAGAGGATAGACCGCGAGCTAAGCTTAAATTTTCAATTTCTAGAGCTTTCAATTTCAAGCCGACCGATTTGAAAATAAATTGATATTTTTTTATCAATTCTTGGGGAACGGATATTAGGAGTACTTGTTCATATTTAAACCCCTTATCATCTTCCCGCTCGCCGACTTTTATCCAATCCAAGGCAACTTCTGAAATAGGCAGAGGAATATATTGCCTCGCTTGAAAAGCCAAACTTTTTTCAAGATCGCCTTGGGACATTTCAGGAAAATCAAAAACGGTCATAAAAACCGAAAAAACCGGAATTGAGGCCAAGGCGATATTAGTTTTTGGCTTCATTTTTTTAATAACCATTTTAAGATTAGCAATAACTTGATCCTCGGAGATTTTTAAGCTACTAGTCTGGAGAACATCATTAGACCGCAAAAGGTGGCCGCTTGATTCCAAAAAACCGTAATTAACAACCTGAGGCAAACCGTTGCCTTTTTTCACCTCGACGGCTTTAATGGAAGTGGTGCCAATATCAATTCCAAGATAGGATGGAGAAAATTTTTGAGTAATAAATCTGAAAGGATTCATGATTCCGTTTCAGTTATTATAACACAGATAAAGGCAGTGATTCCGCCGGTGTGTTAAAGTAAAAAGAAATGAAGATTTTGAAATCAATTGGAAATTTAGCCGCTGAGCTACTGCTCCCCTCTTCGTGTTTGGATTGCGGCGTTGACCTTGAAAAAAGCGGGGTTGTCTGTGAAAAATGCTTGAAAAAAATTAAAATAAATCAAACATTCTTCTGCGGGGAGTGCAAAGCGCGCCTACCTGAAGCCAAGAAAATTTGCCATCAACCTTTCCCCTATCTTTTGGCGGCAGCGGGAGATTATCGCGACCCAACTCTCCAAAAAATAATTTTGGGCCTTAAGTTTAAATTTTACCGCGGAGCCGCGACAGCATTAGGAGAAATTTTAATTGATTACATTAAAAAAATAGGTTTTGTTTTTGACGGCTTTGTGATAATCCCTATTCCCCTTCATAAAACTAGGGAAAGAGAGCGAGGATTCAATCAGTCATTACTGCTCTCAAAAATCGTGGCGAAAGAACTGGGGATTGAATTAGCGGAACAAGTTTTAAAGCGAACCCGAAATACTGAGCCCCAAAGCGGCATAAAAGATTTTCAGAAAAAACTTCGGAACGTAAGCGATTGTTTTCAGGTAGTTTATTCGGAAAAAATTAACGGAAGGAAAATTTTATTGATTGATGATGTGACCACTTCCGGGGCAACTTTTCTAGCCGCGGCGGAAATTCTGAAAAAAGCCGGCGCGGGAAAAATTATTGCTTTAGCGGCGGCGAAGGCGTAACGAGATGATGGGTGTTAGATATATTAAGCGTGATAAATGTTAGAAGCTTCAAAAAAGTGGTAAAATTTGTTTATGAGTCAATTTGAAATTACCTGGCAGGCGCCCGAGTTTGAATACCGGGATAAAAGTATTTTATGGTATTGGGGGACAATTTTGGTGGCGGTTTTAATTATTGGAGTGGCTGTTTGGCAGGGAAGCTTCCTTTTTGGAGCTTTTGCAGTGGTGGCGGAAGTGCTGGTTCTAGTTTGGGGCAATAAACAACCACGAATGGTTGAATTTAAAATGACCGAGAAAGGATTGACAGTAAGCGGCGGGAAGTTCTATTCTTACGCCGATATGAAGTCGTTCGCGGTCGATGACGACCCCGATAGTTACTGGAAAGTATTTTTCTTTGACTTCAAAAAAAAGTTGAAATTGGATTTGAGAATTATGGTGCCGGCGGAGAAGCTTTACCAGATTAGAGAAACCATCAAGTCGGTAGTGCCGATTGTGGAGATGGAACATTCTTTCACTGACACTTTAGAAAAAATTTTCCATTTTTAGAGACAAACACCACCGAAAGTTTAACGGACCCTGCATTAAATTAATTGCCTTTAAAAAGAATAGTGTCCCCGTAGCTCAGTGGATTAGAGCGCTTCCCTGCGAAGGAAGAGGCCAGCCGTTCGAATCGGCTCGGGGACGCAAAAATTTAATTATGAAAATTATAATTTTGACAATCGTAATTTTGGGACTAATATTGGTGTTTTTCGGGAACGCTGTTTTGAACTCAATTAATAATGCGGAAATAATAAAAAACTTTAACAGCAAGCAGGCGGATAATACTGAAGTTAAGGGCGCTACTAGTGCTACTGATTTTAGAAATAAAAACACTCCTCCTTTTAATAGCATCACCGATCCTAGAACTAATATACCCGCTAACGGACCAGTAAACGCGAATTAAAGAGGGGTTTAAATTACTACCACTGAGGCAAAAAAGTGCCAGGTGGTTTTTGTTTGACAAATTGTATTTTGTATGCTATAATCTTGAAAGTGGGTAATGGGTCGAGCTCAGGCTTTAGGCTGGGAAATAAAAGACTTCCCTGCTTGAGGCCTGCGCTTCCTTGAAAAAGAGAAAAAGAAAAAGAGGAAGACAGGAGAGAAAGAGGATGGACGCACGAGAGCCATCCCAAAAGTTTTTTTACAATTTAATAAGGAGGAGAGCATGTTTAAAAAACAAGCTCTGATCATCATTGCTGCTATCTTCGTTTTGATGGCGGCAATGCCGGTGCACGTTTCGGCGCAAGCAGTGGGTCAGCAGAGAAGTTTTCAGATTCAGAAGGACGTGGAGCAATACCAGATTCAAAAACTGGTCAACCGAACTGCGAAACTGAATCACATTCTTGATCCAAACTTGATCCATATCGGCGATACGATTTACATTCCCAGCGACACCAATGTCGTTATGTATGTCGTTGAGCCGTGGATTGTGAACGGCCAATTGGCACCGAAAGGATGCCTTTGGAAAATTGCCGGCAACTATTTGGCAGGAAATCTGAATACCAAGCCGATTGCGGTGGCTCCGAGTAGGGTTGACACGGTTGTTCAATCAACGGCGTCATCGGAATCGGATTTTCCGTTGCTGCTGAAGTTGCTGCTTTTTATTCTACTGATTGTTATCATCGGACTTCTGTTCTCAGTTCAAAATAGACAGGAGGAACAAAAGAAGCAGGAGGAAGAACGCCGCCCGAATAATGGCACGCCGATGATTGCCAGTGGATTGAGTGACGACCCGACGCTAGCAATATCCCAGATTGAGGGCGTGGGAGATTCCCTCTTCTATAATCCAGACCGAATTGTACTAAGAGCGGAAAGAGGCTCTATTCACGGCCCACTCGAGTCAACTGCTTTGTCAGCTTCCGTGTGGTATCGCGAAGGGACTCGGATGGTGAAAATCCCATCAGGAACCAAATGCTATCGGGTAACAATTGGGAGTCGAAAGGATACTGACCACCAACATATCGAATTCTGGTTACGCCACTGTGGCAATTTAGTTGCCGAGGTGGCGAGCGGGCGATTCGAGTTGCCAGCAGGTTGGGAATTTGTTCCCGACACCGAAGGCGGACTGGTTGTCCAAGCGACGCAAACCAAAACCGGCGAGATACTAACGACGTTGAACGCTCCGGGAACTAGTGAGGGGGTTGATGCTGGTCAGAAATCAGATGATTCGCACAATCTGAATCTCACCATAGACTTGGAAGGTTCCAAGTTAACCATAACCGGCACGGCCAGGTGGCCACGTTCGGTTGAGGTTAAGAAAGAAGAGTACAAGATCACATTTTAACGTTTTGCGAGAGATAAAATCTCGCTAGCGTTATGGCGCAGAACGAAAGTTCTACGCCATTTTTTTTAATCATTGATTTAGGCGATAAAAATTTGTAAGATAGCAGGGTATTGAAAATTGATAGTTTCGTATTTTGCGAGATATAAGAGTTACTAAGTTTGCCCCGCTATAGCGGGGCGCAAGAACTACTAGGTTCGTGAACTCACCAAGCGAGTTCTAACGCGGGTATCGTATAGCGGTAATATGCGACCTTGCCAAGGTCGAGCCAGGGGTTCGACTCCCCTTACCCGCTCCAGAATATATCTCAGGTTTTTAAATCACTTAGTTTTTTGCTTTGTGATGAAAATATATACCTACTGATCTTCTTCCCGCTTCGTTGCTCGGGCTGATTTTGCCGTTAGAATTAGCAGAACGACCAAGACGGCCGCGGCAAAACCGATGCCAACCCACGGAATCCAAGTATAACGTTCAGTTATTCTGCTTTCTTCTTTATCACAAACATCTCCAATGCCGTCGCTATCAGTGTCTTTTTGATCTTTATTTGGGTTATTAGGACAATTATCTTTGGGATTGGTTATCCCGTCCTGGTCAAAATCGTCACACACATCTCCTCTTCCATTACTATTGGTATCCAGCTGGTCTGGATTAGCAACAGAAATGCAGTTATCACGAATATCTGGGACTCCATCACCGTCAATATCTGAAATAATATAATTTGGATTATTTTGAACCGGAGTAGCAGAAACTAGAGCTACGTCTTTTGCTGAAATTAAATTACCCGCTTCTCCAACGGGAGCTATTACTGATCTGTCGGGATCAAAATAAATGCGATAAGAGTGCGCTGGTTGCGCTAGAAATCTAACGGCGCGAATGCTTGATTTTTTGGCGTTGTCTTGGCTTAGTCGAAACTCGCTAATACGAAGCGGCTGTCCAAAGGTAAAAGTGATTATCCATTTATTTGATACCGTTTGAGGAAAACGAATAGTTTGCTGGTCTAGTCTTTTTTTAGCAACAACAATTCTATCTTGGCCATCCACAAACGCGCGAATTTCCACAGAACTGGGCAGAGCCACATTGTTATCAAGTAAAATAGTGGCAGCAGAAGAAGTGATCAGATTTGCGCTCGATAAAGTAATTTGAGCGCTCCCCTGCCCGTTATCCGGCAGCGGAAAATCCGCATATGTTTGAACGTTGTTGTCGTTCATACGATTCGCGCTATTGGTATTCGGGATTGTACTTATCGAAATAGGTATTTCGTTTGTTAATACTTCCTGTTTGAAAAAATTTGGTTCGAAGAAATTTGCTGTTTTATCAAAAACAACAAAATCAAAGCGTTCAATAAACTCAACTGGAAAAGGAACCTCGACTACTGTTGCAACCTTTATTGGAATATTATCAACTTCTCTGAAAGAACGAAATGCACTAATTACTGAGGAAATTGCATTTTGCGATAATCCCTGCGCGCTTGCAATTGAAGCAACGCTAAATATTATAAGGAACAGAAATAGTGTTTTTATTTTCATAATTTTATTAAGTTTTGCTTGGTAGATTTAAATTTCTTTTTTTCTTTCCTAAGAAGGCGGTACTTACTAGTAATGCGCCGATTAAGAAAAAGGTAACGATTCGACCCGCTAGCTCCATTCTCCAGACATCGACAAAGAGCAACCTACCAACCACAAATCCAATAAGCGCACCTCCGTAAAGTCGAGGAGCTCTTTTGTCATTTTTGAGCCCATAAAAATAACAAATTAATCCGATAATTGTATAAACAACCAAAGAAATCATCACGGCAGTATTATTGTTTTGAAGAGTCGCCTGCAAAGAAAGCCAGAGAAGTACATAAATATACAGCGAGCCAACAATCAATATAAATACACTTAGCTTCCGTGACTCTTTGTCGTCAACCCCTTGAAGGCGGCGCAAGAAAAACGAACCAAGCCCGAGAAAAGTTAACCCCAAAACAAGGAGTACAAAAAAGTCCTTATGGAGAAATCCCTCGGCCCACGCGTTGGAGGTGATACTTCCAAATGATAGAACAACCGGACCAGCTAGGAGTAAGCTGATTCGTTCCACGACTTTGATGTCCCGTAAAGCTAAGTAGGCAACGAGGACAATGAAAGCACACTCGATTGTGTAAGCGATAGTGAGCGTCGCGCCTTTTAATTCGGCAGAAGTTGCGGCAGCTAGCATCGCAACACCGACACCAGCGTATACATAAAACGGCTCTCGTCTTTGGGTAATTTTAAATATCAAAAACGCGCCTACAGCAAATACGACCATCCAGGCTGCAATTATTAAACTTTTCCACTCATCTTGTGCAGCCGTCATAATCCAAATAATTAAAAATAATCCACTACCGGCGGCTGTTACAAGATCGGGAATAATTTCTTTGTTTTTTAACCTTAAAATACCAGCGGTGTTTGTTAGGAAAAATACTGCCGCAAAAGCATATGCGAAAAGAAGCAATGTTTCTAAATCTGTCGAGATGGGAGAAAAAAGACGGGGCAAACTATAAAGGGTGACGAGTAATAACGCAGCCGTAACAAGCTCTCTCCTTCCAGTGAGCACAACAATCCAAATTGTGCCAAGTATGACAACAAAAAGATAGGAAAATAAACTAATATAGTCAGGCGATGGCGTATTGGTAAGTAATGGTGCAATTCCGGCAAGAACAAGACTTAGAAAAGAAAGATACCGATTATTGTATTTAACGCTTATGAGCGCAACGAATGCTGTGCTTAAAAACATAACGGCGAGAGCAGAAATGGGAGTGAAGAAGCCATAGATTTCACGTGCAGCAAAAATAGTTAATAAAATTGTTGTTGAGCCAAGAACAAGGAAGATACTGCCCTGATTGATATATTTTTCAATTCTTCGCCACCCTAGTAAAAGAAATAAAGTTCCGGCGACGATACCAAGCGCAATACGGCCTGTCGGTCCAATCCAATTATTGAGAAACGCGTAAGTAGTGAGCCAGCCAAACCCTATTAATAAAAGGAGTGCCCCTAATTTCAACAACCAGTCCTCTTTCAACCATTCGCTAAATTTATCAAACGAAGTTGGCTCAAGCGGCGAGAGTTCAAGTGCAGGCTCTGTTAGTGGAGTTATTGGCTGTTCTTTTTTAAGTTGTGACAATGAAGATTCAGAGCTTGACTTGGGTATCAGTTGAGTTTCGCCGCTTTTTACAAGCTCCTCGAGGTCCTTTACTCTAACTCGAAGATTAAATACAAAAATCAAAATTACTATCCCGAATATAAAAATGACAAATTCCATGTTTTTTTATTATAACATTTTCCCCTTTTTAAGAGGGGAAAGTAAATAATTCTTTGACTAAAAGCCTTAAAAATCCTATAGTTAGGGTCTAATTTAACGTGATTTTCCGTAACCAAGACAATGTTTCTTCGTTTTCTTCAGTAGATGGCGAAGAAAAACTCATAAAAGACGCCATTTTGGGGGAGGCCTCGGCTTTCGGTCGCCTCTACGATTGTTACCAACCGAGAATCTATCGGTTCATACTCGTGAAGGTAGACCGAAGTGAGGAAGCCGAGGACCTCACCCATCAAGTATTTTTAAAAGCCTGGCAAAATATTGCCGATTATAAGCATCGCGGATTCCCCTTTTCAAGCTGGCTCTACCGGATCGCCCGTAATCAAGTGATTGATTATTACCGAACCAAAAAGGCCGAAACCGATCTTGAACAAGTTGATAAGGAGTTCAGCGCTGGTCCGGCGGCCGCCTATCTCAAGTTTGAAAAAAATTGGGATCTGGAGAGGGTCTGGAAAGCGCTCAAGCAATTAGAACCAGCCCACCAAGAAGTTATCGTGATGCGATTTATTGATGATTTATCAATAAAGGAGACGGCGGCGGCAATTCAAAAGAGTCAAGGCGCGGTGAAGCTTTTACAGTTTCGAGCCTTAAACAAGTTGAGAGAAATTATAAATAGTTGAAATGGAATTAGAAAAATTATTAAAAAAATTAAAAGAGATTGAGCCAAGCAGGGAATTTACCCAGCAATCAAAGTTGGTTATTTTAGCAACCGCTCAAAATAAATCAAAGGCTATTTTTGACCAGCCGATTTGGCGTTGGGGGGTAAGGTTTAGCGGATCTTTGGCTTTGGTTTCGATTTTCATAATTTTGGTAGTGACAGGGTTTTCAATAAGGAAGACATCAAATTACGATTCTTTGCCGGGTTTTGATATAAAAGCAATCAAGGCGGAAGCGCAAGCAATTGATATTCAAATTAAACTGACTAATTTGGATTACGTGGAATCACTAATTACTAAAAACCCAATAGCGGGTAAAATAAAAACCGGAGCTCAAAAACTGGGCGGCTCTGGAATAAGCAAAGAACTTGACGCTATAAATGACTTGGTAGCCTCCTCTACTGATGGAACGGGGGCAACTACAACCGTAATGGGAATTGACGAGACCTTGCAGGTCATCGCCGAATAAAAATATGAAAATTAGTTATTATATTATCCCTGTTTTGGGAGTTTTAGTATTTCTCTTGGGCGGCAACCCGGTTTCAGCGCAAACAACTGTCGTTGGGTGTGATTTTACTGGATATTTAAAGGATTTAGAGGCGGTAAAAAATTCTACTTCAACTGATTACATTGCTAATATTCGTTCAGAATTAAGCATTCGGAAAGATTTGCTAAAAAAAATAATAGACTGCTCAATTAGCGAAACAGAAACTCTTCAGAGCGATCTTGATTCTTTAAAGCCGGCCGACCAGGAATCAGAGAAAATCCAAAGCAAATTGATTTCTGAATTAGACCAAGCCGTAAATTATTATAAAACTCAAGCGGAAAGTATCGGCAATTTGGGAATTTTGGGAAGTAAAAATTTGGCTAAAAAAATAATTGATTGGCGGAGTAGTAATTATGCTTATTTAGCCAGCCGGGTAAGAAATTTTGCAACATGGACCGATAACCAAGACATCATAACAATGACAGATATTCGTTTTAACCAAATTCAAAGAAGTATAAAAATTTTTAATATAAAGGATAAGGATGTGGACTCGATAGTAGTAGAGGCAAAACGAAATTTGGAGGCGGCGAAAAAATTGAACGACGAGGCAAAAGAATCATTTTGGGAATTTACACCGATTAGCGATCCTTTGGAATTAATAAAAGGATCTCTTCAATCTTTAGCGCTGACTTATAAAAATTTCCTTGACCTAAACGAAAGCATTAAAAAAATACTACCCCTATAGCGGGTAGTATTTTTTATGAACCCTCCCAAATCTTATTCACCCCAAAGAATTTAGGAAGACAAATAAAAACTTGGGAGGACAAAGAGATCTCTTTTTTATTACTTAACAGCTTCTTTTAAAAGCTTTCCGGCCCGGAATTTTGGCTTAATAGAAGCGGCGATGTGAATTTTCTCGCCAGTTTTCGGATTGCGGCCTTCCCGAGCAGAGCTTTTAGCAACTCGGAAGGTACCAAAACCGGTAATGGCCACATCTTCACCACGGCCCATGGTTTTACTAATGGTATCAAAAACGGCTTCAACCGCTCGCTGAGTCATTGCTTTTGTTTCGAAACCGGCAGCTTTCATGACTGCCTCAACTAATCCGTCTTTTGTCATTTATTTGAATAGTTAATCTTCAATAACCGACCTTTCTTTACATTGTAACAAAATCAAGGCTTTTTACCAATTGAACTAGGTAATAAAGACTCCGGCGGCAATAACGGTGGTCCAAAGGCCGTCTTTATTTCCAATTGCAGATTGGGTTGTATTGGAAGTGCGGAAAATCTTGCCAGAAGCTTTATATTGTTGTTCCCGTTCATCCCAAGCAGTATTAGGGTCAAATTCAACTCCTAGCGTCGTGGCCAACATACTAGCGGCTAAATCCTCGGCGTAATCCCCTGCTTTATTGTCAGTTTCTCCATAGGCGTGATGTTCGGAAAGATAGCCATATTGGGTTTCGTCAGAGGGAATAGCAACCCCGACTGAAGCGGCGATTAAACGATTGGGTTCATTAGTGGAAAGACGATCGTAAACACAAAAAATTACCTCCCCTGGGCTTAATAGTTTTATCCCCTCCTCTTTGTTGATTTTCTTACAGCCCGGAGGGAAAATGCTGGAAACTAAAATAAGGTTTAAATGGGCAATACCGGCGCTCCGAAGAGCCATCTCAAAAGAGGCCAGGTATTCTTTATGAACGCCAACACCCTTGGTAAAAAATATCTTCTTAGGAAGGATAACGGTATTCCGAATTGAATTTAGATCAATCGGGCTGGGATTCTGATTTTGTTGTTCTGGTTCTGGAGCCATGTTTTTTAAAATTATTACGACTCTTGGTTTTTAATATTAAATAGGCCTTTATTCTATGAAAAATTAAATAGGGATGCAATAGAAAAAGGTGGATATTAAAACCACCTTTTTCTAAAATAAGAATTAAATAATCTGATGCTGGTTAGAGGCAAAAGTTACGGCTTGTTTGATATCATCAGCGCCGGAGATCCACTTTAAGATTCGAGACATACCAAAACCGCAGCCGGCGTGAGGAATCATATTTTCCTTAGAGCGTTCAATATACCAAGCAAAGTCGTCAATATTTCCACCCATTCCCAAAAGCCGTTTATACATTTTGGAGTTAGTGAGCCGATAGACAAGCGTTTCGGGGTCATTAACTCTGGCGGCGGAACCAACGGCTTCGCCGGCGATAGGAAGAATTAGATCGGCAGAAAGAACTAAGCCGGGTGTTTGTTTGTCCGGAAGCATGTTGAAGAATTTTTCCACCTCAATTTCTTTACCATGATCCCACATCGGGTCGGGATAGCGGGTGATAAAGATTGGATGGTTGTCATACATCGCCACTAGTTCGGCTTCCTTTTTACTATTGATATCATCACCCCAATTAAGACCCAGTTTTTTTATCGCTTCGGTGTAGGTTATTTTTGGGAAGACAGACTTGACCTTGGCGAAGCGGGCGATTGATTCTGAATTTAGCCCAAGTTTTTTTTGTTCGGCGGCGGGGAGATTCACGATATCTTTGCTTATGTTACCAATAAAGCCTTCTATATAGCGGAGGAGGTTATTAAAATCACCGGCGAACTCAATTTCCATCATTTGGAATTCAGTTAAATGCCGATTATCACAACCTTCTTCGGCCCGAAAACTTGGACCAGAACAAAAAACTTTTTCTAGGTAAGGCACAAAAGCCTCAAGATAAAGCTGGCCGGTTTGAGCTAGATAGGCTTGATGTTTTTTCTCAGGGACACCGAACCAGTTAAAATTTTTATTCGAGCTAACCTCAAATAGAGTATTGACGTTCTCACAAGCGCCGGAGGCGCGGACAACTCGGGGCGGAAAAAGTTCAGTGAATCCTTCTTTTTCCAAATAGCTTCTCCCTGACTTAAAAACTTGCGACTCAAGGAGAGCAATAGATAATTTATTTTTCATTTTATTTTTTGATTTTTATGCGTTCGACCTTTGGTTTTTATGGTGGTTTCGGTTTACCTTCCAAAATTTTGTTCCGCAAAACTTAGGAGGGTAAAAAAAATCCCCTTTAGGGGAAATTATATTGAGAAATTAAAACTTCGGCGGGCCTTGTGGGGCCCATCCCCGAAGCGACAAATTTTATATCGAAACACCATTAGGATCAAGGATACCCAATGGTTAAAACGCGTCAATACTGGAAACTGTGGAAAACTTTAGATAAATTTCACAGAGAGAGAATTTTCATGATAAGCGGCGGAGGCGAGAAAAATCTTACTTAAAACGTCGCCTTGGGTTAAAACCTTGGGATTCTTTTCTTCTAGAACCACCTTGCCCTTGTCCAAAACATAGGCCCGATGAGCGATTTCGAGGATTGATTTTAGATTATGCTCAACAACCATGATGGCGGTTTTGTGGCGATTATTAATTTCTTTTATTTTGGCAAATACTTCTTTGACGATTTTCGGAGAAAGTCCAAGTGAAGGTTCGTCTAATAAAAGAACTTTGGGGTCGGCCATTAGACCACGAGCAATTGCCAACATTTGCTGTTCACCGCCGGAGAGATTGCCTGATTTTAATTTTTGTTTGTGTTTTAAAACCGGAAAAACTTCCATCATTTCGGCGATGCGGCGTTTTAGTTCATTTTTATTTTTTTCGATAAATCCACCGATTTCTAGATTTTCATAAATAGAAAGATGAGTAAAAACCCGCCGGCCTTGCGGAACGAAAGCAATCCCCTCCTTCACGATTTCGTAAGAAATTGGTTTGATTTCCGAACCGTGCCAAATAATTTTTCCGGAAAGAACTGGAGCGAGACCAAAGATGGTTTTCAAAATTGTGGATTTGCCGGCGCCGTTTGGCCCCATTAAGGCAACGATTTCGCCTTCGTCGATTTGAACCGAAGCGCCGTCAAGAGCTTTAACACCGCCGTAGTGAACGTGAATATTTTCGAGTTTTAATAAAATGTCTTTTTTCATAAATTTATTCCCCGAGGTAAGCTTCGATTACTTCACGTTTGGAAAGAACGGCGTTTGGTTCGCCTTCGGCGAGCAGGCTGCCGGAATCCATCACAAAAACATAATCAGAAAGTTCGCGAATTAGAGCCATGTTGTGTTCAATAAGAATAATAGTTTTGCCTTTGGTTTTAAGCTCTTTGATGACAGAGGAAATTATTTTTACCATTTCCGGGAAAAGACCAGCGAAGGGCTCATCGAGAAGATAAATTTCCGCCTCCATCGCCATGGCGCGGGCAATTTCTAGAAGCTTTCTTTGGCCGTAGGAAAGATTTATAGCGAGATCGTGGCGTTTCCCCCAAAGGCCGACTTTAGTTAAAACCTCTTCGGCTTTTTTGAGGTGATACTCACCGTGCTTTTCAAAAAGCGCACTTAAGAAACGGCGCTCGGTTAAAACAACGAGGATGTTGTCCAACACCGACATTTGCTCAAAAAGGCGGATGTTTTGAAAAGTACGAGTGATGCCATAGAAAGAAATTTCGTATGGTTTGATTTTGGAGAAACTTTTTGATTCGCTCACGACTACCACTCCCTCATCTATTGAAATAAAACCACTTAAAAGATTAACGAGGGTGGATTTTCCGGAGCCGTTGGGGCCGATGATGCCGGTTATTTTTCCGGATTCAAATTTAACCGATAAGTTATTGACGGCGTGAACTCCGTTGAAATGCTTGGTTAAGTTTTTGGTCTCTAAAATTTTCATAGTCTATATTCCCCCACTAAGCCCTGAGGGCGATACAACATTAGTATAATCAAAATCAGGCCATAAACTACTTGGCGCATTTGGGCGGCGATTTCATTTGGGAAGCCGACGAAGCGCAAAATTTCGGGAAGTAAAATCATAAAAACGGCGCCGAGAATTGAACCCTTAAGATTGGCTAGACCGCCCAAGATAATAACCGCCAAAATGAAAATTGATTCCATTAGAGTAAACGAAGAGGGATCAACAAAGGTGATGTAGCTTGCAAAAAGCGAACCAGCAACAGCGGCGAGGCCGGCGCCGATTACAAAAATGGCTAATTTATAATACAAAGTGTGATAGCCAAAAATTTGAAGCGCTTCTTCGTCTTCCCGGATAGCTTTGAGGGCGCGGCCGAAAGATGAATTAATGATAAAGCGAGATAGAAGATAGACGAGAATTAGAAATATGACAACAAGAATTAAGAAAGAGAGATTAGAGGTGAGGTTAAGACCAAATAACTCGGGGCGTTTGATACCGGGAATACCTAGAGGCCCCCGGGTTAAATCCTGCCAATTTAAAAATATGCTAAAGATGATGATGTTGAAACCAAAAGAACCAAGAGCATAATAGTCGCCTCGAAATTTACTAAGGACAAAACCGATAAGAAAACTAGCTAGAACGGTGATTAGAACGCCGATTAAAAGCGCCGAGAAAAAATTAAAACCAAGCGCGGTCATTAAAATCGCCGTCGCGTAAGCGCCGATGCCGTAAAAAGCGGCTTGAGTAACTGAGAGGAGGCCGGTGTAGCCGACAATCAAATTCAAACTTAAACCAAGGATGCCGTAGATGCCGATGAGAATTAATAAATGAATGAGGTACTCCATATTATCGCTTAATTAATCCTTGCGGTCTAAACAACAAGAAAATTATCAGTAATCCAAAAGCGATTGCATCTTTCCATTCGCCGGAAATCTGCCAGATGCCAAAGTTTTCAACGAAACCCAAAAGGAAAGCGCCGATGACTCCCCCATAAATGTTGCCGATGCCGCCGATTATAGAGGCAATCACACCTTTAAGAAGTAAGGACATTCCCATCGTTGGTTCAATACCAGTATCAAAGCCAACTAAAATTCCGGCGAGGCCGGCGATGGCGGCGCCGATAAAGAAAACAAAGCCCATAATTTTTTCGGTGTTGAGGCCGACTATTTTTGAAACTTCTTCATCATCGCTAATCGCCCTGACGGCTTTTCCAAAAATAGTTTTCTTTAATAGAAAGGCAAGGCCGAGCATCACAATAAAACCAACCAGAAGAATAATGAGCTGGACTTCAGTGATAACGCCGCCGAAAATTTCGAAAGTTCGGCTTGATCCTGAATCGATGGAAAGTGTTTGAAATTGGCTGGAAAAAAGAATGGCGAGAAGAGCTTGAAGGGCGGTGAAAACTCCAAGGGCAGCGACGAGGAGAGTCATACTTGAAGATTTTCTTTTGCGGAGCGGACGATAGACAAATTTTTCAACAACAAAACCGACAAGGCCGGCGACAAGAAGGCCGGCAATCACGCTAAAATAAAGATTCGCTCCCAAGGATTTGGTCAAAAAGAAAACGGTGTAGCCGCCGACCGCCGTCAAAACGCCATAACCTAAATCGAAAAATTTAGCGGTGCTGTAGATAAGATTGAAGCCAAGCGCCACTAAACTATAAATCGCGCCGGCGATGATACTGTTCAATATTAGCTGAGGGAGGATGTCCATTAGTATTGAGTGAGAATTAAGAATAAGGAATGGGGAGACTGGAATGATTTATAAGTGGATAAATTATAGGAAAATTCTAGCGATTTTGGGGAATTTTGGCAACTAAAAACAACCCCGCTAAGCGGGGCTGTTTTTGATATCAAACTCTAATTTTTTACTTTAACCGGAATACGGAATTTTTTGGCCGTCTTGGAGAATCACATTCTTAAATCCAACTCCGACAACGTCACCGTTTTTATCAAAGTGATAATTCCCAATCGCACCGGAAAAATTGGGTAATTCGTAGAGATAGGTTTTTATTTTATCGATATCATAACCAACTTTAACGATAGCGTCACGAATTATAAATACTCGATCATAAGCGGCGCCCATATCGGGACCATTAGCCGGATCTTTTCCGAATCTAATTTTATATTTCTCTAAAACTTGTTTTCCAAGATCAACCAAAGTAGAAATATCGCTGATGACAACTCCGTTCATATACTTACCGCCGATGGCTAAAGATTCAGAATCAGCAAGAAGAAAATTCCCAAAAATTGGGACAGTAATACCTAACTCTCTCGCTTGTTTTACTATGATGCCACCGGCTTTGGCGGAACTACCAGGATTAACGTAGAGGACTTCTGGTTTAGCGGCTTTCACTTTTGTGAGCATACTTCTGAAATCATTAACGCCAGTGGAGGCATATGTTTCGTCATAGACAATATCAATTTTTTTATCGGTAAACGTTTTTTTCATTACGTTGCGGATTCCAATGGTGTAATCGGTGTTTTCCGAAATGATGGCTACTTTTTTGTATTTTTTGGCGATTGTTTCGGCATCAAGATAGGCAACGTCTGTATCCTTGGGGGAATTTCTAAAAATATAATCGCCGGCATTAGTGAGATCGGGGCTACTAGAGAAAGCGGACAGCACTAAAACTTTATTTTGTTCGGCAATCGGCGCCATTGATAATGTTTCGGCACTGCAGGCTCCACCTAAAATTATTTTTACTTTATCTACGGAAATTAATTTCTGAATAGCGCTCGCGGCATCCTTGCCGTTACATTTGCCATCTTCATAGACAACTTCAAATTTGGGATTTTTTGGATCAATAGCTAAATCAGTGATGGCTAACTCGGTGGCATTCTTTTCAGTCTCACCATAACTAGCCGCGTCCCCCGTGAGTGGTCCGATGAAACCAATTTTGATCGGCCCGGAAGGCATTGGGTTATTATTTGAGGCGGTGAGAATAATCACCAGAACAACAAGGACGACTACAACAACGCCAATAATGTATTTTATAGTTTTATTCATTTTTATTTTACTTCTTCGGAGACGCCGTTTTTAACAACCTTGACGATATAGCTCGCGCCAATTAGATCACCATTAGAATCGAATTTAATTTCATTAGCAGAGACGCCGCCCTTGTAATCAACTTTGTAGAGTTCGTTTTTAATCGCTTCAGGGTCGAGACCGGCTTTAGATAAAACTTGGGCCAAGATTTTCACGCCATCATAGGCCTGCGGGCTGCACTCGGTTACTTCGTTGGTGCCAGTTTTGGCGTTCATTTTTGCCTTAAAGTCATCACTCATTGGCGCGAACGGAACGGAATACATAATCCCCTCGGCCGCTTTGCCGGCGCCTTCGTAGATTTTCTTATCATCCCAAGCATCCCCACCAAACATCGGGACATTTAATTTCAAGTCGGCGGCTTGTTTAAGACCAGGGATAGAAGCATCGGAATAGCCTAAGAAATAAAGCAATTCCGGTTTAGAGGCTTTTATTTTAGTAAGTTGAGAGCGTAGGTCGGTAGCGGTTTGTTCATATCCTTCGTCGGCGACAATTTTTCCACCCAGTTTTTCAAACTCTTTTACAAACACTTCCTTGATCCCAGTCGCCCAATCGCTTTTACCGAAAAGCACAGCAACATTTTTCTTGGCTAGCGTGTTGAATATATAGTCGGCCGCAAATGATCCCTGGAAAGAATCCGAAGGAATATTTCGGAAGATGTAATCGCCAGCGTTCGTGATAGCCGGATTAGAAGAACAGTAAGAAAGAGTCGGCATTTTAGCTTGTTCAGTAATGCTGGTAATAGCCATAGTTTCAGCACTACAGGCTCCACCAAAAATCACGGAAACTTTATCGATATTAATCAGCTTATTCACAGCGCTGACAGCTTCTTTACCGTTACATTTGCCATCCTCGTAAATCATTTCAATCGGGCGGCCGTTAATACCACCGGCTTTATTCACTTCATCAACGCTAATTTCGGTGGCGGCTTTTGAATTTTGACCAATATTTGAGCCATCTCCAGTTAGGGGCCCAATGAAGCCGATCTTGATCGGTTCGCCAGCGGCGGGACTGCTTCCCGGTTTGCTTGATAGAGCGTAAATTGCCAGCGCTATGCCAACGATAATTATTGCCCAGATGATATATTTTGTAGTTTTGTTCATAGTTAGTTTATTTGATTTCTACGGCAGTGCCGTTTTCAATTTTTTTAACGACATAGTTTGCGTTTTTTAGGTCACCGTTTTCATCGAAAGAGATTTGACCGGAAACTCCATTATAATTTGTTTTGCGAAGTTCTTCTTGGAGTTTATCAGGATCAATTCCTGCTTTAGCCAACGCCGCGGCGGCAATTTTTACAGCGTCATAAATTTGAGACGTGAAGGGCGGAACTTGTTCGCCTTTAGTGATAGCAAGAATTTTGGTTTTAAAATCGGCAACTATGGGAGTAGATGGTTCAGAAAAGAGAAAGTTGCCTTTACCACTCACTTCTTTATGAAGTTTGGTATCGCCCCAAGCATCACCACCAAAAAATGTAGTTTTAATGCCAAGCTCGCTGGCTTGCTTCAAGGCAACTATAGCGCCATCAGGATACATCGGCGAGAAAATCACGTCAGGATTCAAGTTTTTTATTTTAGCCAGCTGAGTCCTATAATCTTTAGCGGCTTGAACTGCACTTTCTGTACCTAAAATTTCACCGCCAAGTTCCTTAAATCTTTTTTCAAACGCTTCTTTCTGTCCTAATCCCATATCGGTGTTGTGATATAAAATCGCAACTTTTTTGGCTTTTAGATTGTTAAATATGTATTCAGCGGAAAATTTCCCTTGATAAATATCAGAAGGAAAATCACGGAAAAAATATTTACCCAACTTACTTAATGTTGGCGCAGAGGATCCCCAAGAAAAAACGATAACTTTTTTCTCCATTGCTCCCGGAGCAAAAGCGGAAGTTTCCGTGGAGCAAAGTCCGCCGATAATAAGCGGAACCTTATCAACTTCAATTAATTTCTGAGCGGCGGTGTTGGCTTTGATAGCGTTGCATTGGCCATCTTCATATATTATTTCTAACGGTTTCCCATTTATTCCACCCGCCTTATTTATTTCATCCACCGCGACTTCGGCTCCAACCTTATTTATAGTTCCGATTGAAGCTCCCTCGCCAGTCAGCGGCCCGATAAAACCAATCCTAATTGGCTCACCTGTAGCTGGACCACCTCCCTGCCTGTTGGACAAGGTATAAATTGCCCAAACAGCGACTAAAATAACGACCACCCAAATTACGTACTTTACAGTTTTATTCATATTTTTTGGTTTTGCCCGCCAAAATTTTCACAAGTGAAAACTTAGGAGGATTAATTTTGACCTTTTTGTATGGTTAGATTCTAAAATAGGCATATAGGAAAGACAAGGTATAAGTTGGGGAGATATATTGAGTCTTTTTTGTCAATGGACTGCCCTTGAGGCAGTCCATCAAAAAAATCCTGTTTCTGACTTTAACACTACTGTGGTGCCCGGGGTGGGACTCGAACCCACACGAGTTGCCTCACACGATTTTAAGTCGTGCGCGTATACCATTCCGCCACCCGGGCTAATACGTTTCCGTAATTTATCATTTTGTTTTCGTCCTGTAAACATTCAATGACATTGAAAAAAGACAAATTAGTAGTAATAATAAAGGGACGGTGCAGTGGCGAAGTGGAAACGCATCGGTCTGCAAAACCGCTATGCGAGGGTTCGATTCCCTCCTGCACCTCAATTATCTTCTAAGAGTAATTTTTCAACTACCGCCGCATTTTCAGCACCTCTATCGATTTCGAAGTCCAAGGCAGGCATTATTTTGATACTGACTTTTTTCATTAATAAATGGCGGAGCCGGTTTTTTTCTTTTTGGAGAATAATAAGAACTTTTTTTGATTCCGAGGAGGGAAAAACGCTAAAACTAACTTTGGCGTGATCGGATTTTTCACTGACATCAATTTTAGTGATAGTCACAATCGCGTTACCAAATTCAAGTTCGCGCGAAATAATTAAACTCAACTCTTCCTCAATTAATTTTCCCAACCGGAGGGGGCGGTATTTCATTGACGCGATTTATGATTCAAGATTTATGATTTATGAATTGAAACGAGGGATTATTTGATAACCAGTTCATCGCCGACGGCGATCGCAAAACTGGAATTGACCACTACGCCGCATTCCTTGCCCTCGCTGACCTGATCAACGTCGGCTTTCTGGCTTTGAAGATTGGTGATTTTCCCAAGGCCGACAACTTTGCCTTCCCGCCGAATTTCTAATTGGGCGCGATTTCTTAAATTACCCTCGACGACTTTGCCACCAACTAATTGTTTTTGAAGTTTCTGTTGGTTAAAAACGGCCAACACCTCAAGGCGGCCCCTAAGGGCGGCGGCAATGGGAGCGGCAAGAATTTCTTCAACACTCTTAATTAATTCGTAGATTATATCAGAGGTGAGAATTTTAACTTTGTGGATTTCGGCGAGAGCGCGGCTGGTTTTGGTAACTCTATTTTTGAAACCGACCACAACCGCTTTGCTCGCAATAGCCGCTTTGATTTCGGCATCCCCGATGTCCCCCACCGATTCATCTAGAACGACAATTTCTTTTTCGGATTTCAAGTTTCTTAAAATTGCCGAGGCGACTTCTAGCGAGCCGGCATCGCCAGCTTTAATAATTAAGTGAACGTGGTTTTCATCTTCATCTAATTGGGCGGGTAAATTGGAGGCGATTTTTACTTCTTTGCTTTTTTCGGGTGAAATTTTTTCCGCATCAGTACAAAATTCTTCGCCTACCGCCGGCAATTTTTCAAAACCGATAATTAGAACCGGCGCCGAGGGAATCGCTTCGCTCATCCGCTCGCCTAAAAAGTTTTCCATGATTTTAACTTTACCTTTGGCCGATTGGGTGCAAATTTCGCTGCCAGTTTTTAAAATTCCATTTTTTAAGATGACACTAACCTCTAGGCCGCGGCGCGGATCAATTTTCGCTTCAACGATGTAACCGGAAGCGGGCGCGACGGAATCGTAGGTAAGATTTTCAAGATCGGTGGCAAGAAGAATTAAATCCAAAAGTTCCTCAATACCTTGGCCGGTTTTGGCGGAGATGGGCTGAAAGCTGACGGAGCCGCCGTAGCCTTCGAGCAAAACACCTTCGGCGGTAAGATCGTTTTTCACTTTCTCTACATTAGCTTCGGGTTTATCAACTTTATTGATAGCAACAATAAAGGTGGTTTTGGTGTCGTTCAAAATCTTGATAGCTTCTTTAGTTTGAGGTTTCAAACTTTCTTCGGCGGCGACAACCAAAATAGCCAAGTCGGCGGCTTGCGCGCCACGAGAACGCATTTTGGTAAAAGCTTCGTGGCCAGGAGTGTCGATAAAAGTGATGCGGCGATTTTCTCCGCTTTTAAGTTTGTGGTTAATTTCGTAGGCGCCGATGGCCTGCGTAATTCCGCCCGCTTCTCTTGAAGCGACGTTGGTCTTACGAATATAGTCCAGTAACGTGGTTTTGCCATGATCAACATGGCCCATTATTACCACAATCGGCGAGCGGAATTTCATATTTTCCTTAGCATTATCGGCCATAGTGCCTAAAGAATACCGAAAAAAGCTTGAAAATACAAGGCTTTTATTTGATAATTTGGTTTTTTTGAAGTAACCTAATTTAGGTTGAGGAGGCGTGGCCGAGCGGCTGAAGGCAGCATCCTGCTAAGATGTTAGGGGGGCAACCCCCTCGAAGGTTCGAATCCTTCCGCCTCCGCATTTACAAAAAAAGATACTTCTTGCGAGTATTTTTTTTTGTTATATAGTGATGATGTCAGGAACAATTTAGACTAGAAATTAAAAAAATTATGACGAAGAAAAATATAATAATTGCTGT